>Ga0208334_100025_pt1 | contig 115910 bp, 104 predicted proteins | sample DeeseametaMP0900_FD_184201 | JGI IMG/M metagenome (GOLD analysis project Ga0208334, IMG submission 184201) | Marine microbial communities from the Deep Indian Ocean - MP0900 (SPAdes) | ecosystem: Environmental > Aquatic > Marine > Oceanic | place: East of Durban, South Africa, South Indian...
GGTTCCGGCGGCAGCAAAGGGTCGGGCTCTGGCGGCTCGGGCAGCGGCGGCTCCGGTTCGGGTGGCAGCAAGGGCTCCGGTTCTGGCGGCTCCGGCAGCGGTGGCTCCGGTTCCGGTGGCAGCAAAGGCTCCGGTTCCGGCGGCTCGGGCAGCGGATCCGGAGGCTCCGGTTCCGGCAGCGGTGGCTCTGGCTCTGGCTCGGGCGGTTCCGGCAGCGGATCCGGTGGCTCGGGCTCCGGTGGGTCCAAGGGATCCGGCTCTGGCGGGTCAGGCAGCGGTGGCTCCAAGGGCTCGGGGACCGGCGGGTCCAAGGGCACCGAGGATTGGGCGGCGGCGTCCGGTCTGCCGGCCTTTACCCCCGATCCGACCGATTATCCCGACATGTCGGAAGACGCGGTCATGAAGATGATGACCCAGGGCGCGGACGATCAGGAAACGCCCGAAGACGAGACCCCGGACGACTGGGACGACAGCGACATCATGGTCTGAGCCTCCGGCCCGACATGACGAAAACGCGCGGCACGAGAAATCGTGCCGCGCGTGCCATTTGCAGGCCAGGCCCGCGCGAGGTCAGTAATTCCACATCGTGCCGTCTTCGAGCCGCACGACCGGATGGCTGCCGGGCTGGTATTCGTAGCGCGCGACTTCGGTTTCGTCGAAATCCACGCCAAGCCCCGGCGCGTCCGAGACATAGACCATGCCGTTCTCCATCCGGTGCTCCGACGGAAACAGCGCGTCGCATTCCGGGGTGCCCAGCACCAGGTATTCCTGCACGCCAAAGTTCGGCGCCCAGGCGTTGAGATGCGCCTGCGCCGCCATGCAGAGCGGTGAATGGCTGGGCGCACCGTGGAAACCGGTCTTGACGTGGTGCAGCGCGGCCAGATCGACGATCCGTTTCACATGGGTGATGCCGCCGGCATAGGTCACCGCGACGCGGATGTAATCGATCAGCTCCTGCTCGATCAGCTTGTTGCAATCGTAGATCGAATTGAACACCTCGCCGATGGCCACCGGCACCGTGGAATGCCGGCGCAGGAGCTTCAGCGCGTCCTGATCGTCGGCCGGGGTCGGATCTTCCAGCCAGAACAGGCCGACCGGCTCCACCGCCTTGGCAAATTCCGCCGCCTCGCGCGGGGTCAGCCGGTGGTGCACATCGTGCAGGATGTGCAGCTCGGGGCCAAACCGCTCGCGGATCCGCATCAGCGCCTCGGGCATGAAGCGCATGTATTTGCCGCTGTCCCATATCTCGACCGTGGGCCGGATGCCGCTGTAATCGGTGATGTAGTTCCGGGCGCCCTTTTCCTCCGGCACCGCATAGCTGGCCGTCGGCATGCCGGGAATGCCGCATTGCACCCGCACCGCCTTGTAGCCTTCGTCGACATAGGCGGCGACGGAGTCCATCAAATCCTCGAGATCGGCGCCGGTGGCATGGGCGTAACACATGGCGCCGTCACGGCTCTTGCCGCCAAAGAGCTGATACAGCGGCATGTTCGCCAGCTTGCCCTTGATATCCCAGAGCGCCATGTCGATGGCGCCATATGCCGCCATGGCAATCGGCCCGCGCCGGAAATAGGCGCCGCGATAGAGGAATTGCCAGATATCCTCGGAATTGCGCGGGTCCATGCCGATCAGATTGGGGATCAGGTAATCCTGAAGGTATTTCGCCGGCAGGGTCTCGCGGTTGTTCAGCGTCGCATCGCCGAGACCGTAGACACCCTGATCGGTCATGATCTTGAGCGTGACATAATTCTTCTTGGGGCCGCCGACAAAGACCCTGGCGTCGGTGATTTTCATGCTGTCTCCTCCTGAAAAAGCCGCCCCCGCGCCCTCTGCGCGGCACCGGGCGGGGAATACCTGGGGCGGGCTCAGCCCAGATCGGTCACATCAGTCCAGCTCCGGTTCTGGCGGAGCCGCTCGATGATCTTCTGGTCGCGGCTGCCCTCTGCAAAGGTCGGGTAGGGCGCCACCGTCTCGCCCTGGATGTCGCGCAGGAACTCCCGCGCGAGGTAATGCCAGCACAATTCGGTCTCGCCCGCGACTTCAGGCATCCCGGCGGCAATCTCCGGCGGCAGGGCCTGCGCCTGCCACTGTTTGTCGGCGCCGTAGTGAAAGAGCTGGCCGCTGCCGTAATGGCCCTTGATGTAGATCGCGCCGGCGGTGCCATAGACCACGATGTGATCTTCGTGAAAGCGCGGCACCAGACCGCCGTGCTTGAACAGCACCGACACCGGCTTGTCGGCCAACGGGCTTTCGAGCTGCGCCATCACGGTATACGACCATTCGACATTGCTCTCGCCCCATTGCAGCGCGGGATCCTCCAGGTTCTCGGGGATGAAGTTCCGCCGCGTGGCAAAGTTGTGCACCCCCTCGACGATGGGCGCGCGACCCAGATCGTCGCGCACCTCGCCGGCGATGTTGAGGATGCGGTCGCCGACAAGAGCGCAGGCAATCGACAGCGTGTGGGTGAAATTGTTGTTGAGCCGCCCGCCGCCCTGTTCGCGGCGGTGCGACCAGCCGAAGGGGATCGCGCGCTCGAGGTTGAAATGCGAGATGCATTCGATTTCGGTCGGTTCGCCAATCGCACCTTCGGCCACAAGTTGCCGGGCGTGCAGCACCGAGGGCGTGTAGCGGAAGCTGGCGGCATAGGCGGTTTTCACCCCCCGGGCGGCCGCCAGATCGCGCAGCTCGACGGCGGTTTCGGCGCTCTCGGTCATCGGCTTGTCGCAGAACACATGGCAGCCGGCGGCAATGGCGGATTTGATCGGCGCGTAATGCGCCCCGCCGGGGGTGGCGATCGAGACGATATCGGGCTGGCAGGCGGCCAGCGCCGCATCCCAATCGGTGCCGGCATAGGGAATGCCGCCGGCCTCGGCCACCTCTTCGACCACCCGCGGCGTGCGGCCGACGATGCCGACAATCTCGGCCCCGGCGCCGCGAAAGGCATCGGCATGGCCTTGGCCGGCAAAGCCGGTGCCGGAGATCAGAACTTTCAACGGGGCGCTCATGGGGTCCTCCTCAAATTAGACGACTAGTATACTAGATGCTTTGCCCGAGCGGAGCAATGGCAATTTCCACCCCTGCGCGGGACTTGGCCGGTGCGATTTTTCGGTTACATTTCTTTCTGAATTCAGATATTTACCCGGGGATGGCCGGGAATTTCGACAGGAGTGACTTGCATGGCACCCGATTGGATGCGCGACGCCGCCCGACGCTACGAAAGCTGCAACCGGGCGACGCTTCGCTGGCTTGTCGCGCGCGGCGATCCGGGGGTCGGCTTCCTCGACACCAAGGTGCATTCGATCACCGGGCAGGATTATGATGCCACCTCGGGGCTGCGCGGCCCCGGGTATACCTATGGCTGGATTCAGGGGCGCGGGCTCGAGGCACTGGCCACATTTGCCGGCCACTACCGGGGCACCGATGCGGCCTTTGCCGCCGAACTGGAAACCGCCGCCTCGGCGCTGTACCGGCGGCTGGCCGAGCTGCACGCCCGCGACGGGCACGCCTATTTCCTGTATGACCGCGACCTGCGGCCGGTGGTGTCGCGCGACGGCGACCTCGCGCCGCAGACCGAAGCCGGCGCGATCTTCAGCTATTCAGATGCCTTCGTGGCCAAGGGGCTCTGTGCCGCCGCACCTCTGTTCGCGCCCGAGGCACAAACCCGCCATCTTGCCTCTCTGATGTCGGTGATCGACGCGATCGAGGACGGCCGGTTCCAGATGGACGAAACCAGGCCATTGTCGCCCGCAAGTGTGGACGCGGAGCCGGACGATTTCGGCCCGCGCATGATCCTGCTGGCGGCGGCGGGGCTGCTGCACCGCCTGGGCCATTCCGACAAGACCGGCTTTGCCGACCGGTTCATCGATCACGTGCTGGAGCGCCATTTCGACCCAGCCTCCGGCCTGCTTCTGACCATCCGCGGCGAGGACATCTGCAACATCGGCCATGCCGTGGAATTCTGCGGCTTTGCCTTCGAACATCTCCTGACCCGCCCCGACGATCCGCGGATCGCGCCGCTGGTCGACATCCTGCTGCGCTGTCTCGCGGTCGGAATGCAGGGCCCGGGGATCGCGCTGTATCTGTCGGCGCGAACCGGCGACCTGGCCTCGCCGTATTTTCCCTGGTGGCCCATGCCCGAGGCGATCCGCGCCTGTGCCCTGGGCTTTCAGCTGACCGGCGACCGCCGGCTGATCGCGCCCTGGCAAGAGGCCGATGCGGCGTTCTTTTCGAACTTTTGGCGCGACGACAAGAGCTTTGCCTATCAGACCAGAACCCTCGAGGGCCCGGTGGATTTTGTCCCGGCGACCCCCGATCTCGACCCCGGCTATCACACCGGGCTGAGCCTTCTGGCCGCGATCCGGGCGATCGGCGCCTAGGCGTCGATACGTGCGCCTGTTTCGGCGTCGAAGAGCTGGGCGAAGGCGGGGTCCACGGTCAGACGGTGGCGCTCGCCGGGATGGCAATCAAAGCGTTCGCGCAGCAGCGCGGTGATCGACTGGCCGGCCAGATCGGCCTGGATCAGGGTTTCCGATCCGGTCTGCTCGCTCGACTCGATTGTCACGTTCAGCCCGGCTGGCTCGGCGGTATGGCGCAGATGTTCGGGCCGCAGCCCGAGGTCGAAAGCACCCGAAAGCGCCCGGAACTGCGGCAGGTCGAGGCTCTGGCCATCCGCCAGCACCACGGCATCCGCGCCCGCCGTGCTGGTCACCGGCACGAAATTCATCGCCGGCGAGCCGATAAAGCCGGCAACAAAACGGTTGACCGGGCGGTCATAAAGCTCGAGCGGCCGGCCGACCTGTTCGACGTGGCCGTCGCGCATGACCACCACGATATCGGCCATTGTCATCGCCTCGATCTGGTCATGGGTGACATAGATCGTTGTGGTGCGCAGCCTTTGGTGCATCGCCTTCAGCTCGGCGCGCATCTGCACCCGCAGCTTGGCGTCGAGGTTCGACAGCGGCTCGTCGAACAGAAACACCTGCGGCTGCCGGACGATGGCGCGGCCCATGGCGACCCGCTGGCGCTGCCCGCCGGAAAGCTGCTTGGGAAAGCGGTCGAGAAGCCCGTCGATCCCAAGGATCGTGGCCGCCTCATGCACCGCCGTCTCGATGTCCTTTTTCGGTTTCTTCAGCAGGCGCAGCGAAAACCCCATGTTCTGGGCCACCGTCATATGCGGGTAGAGCGCATAGTTCTGAAACACCATGGCGATGTCGCGGTTCTTGGATTCGACGTCGTTGACCACCCGGTCGCCGATCCGGATGTCGCCGCTGGTGACCTCTTCGAGCCCGGCGATCAGCCGCAGGATGGTCGACTTGCCGCAGCCCGACGGCCCCACCAGCGCGGCAAAGGCGCCTTCGGGGATCTCGAAAGAGACGCCATGCAGGGTCTCGACGGGGCCAAAGCTTTTCCGGAGGTCATTGATTTCAACTTGGGTCATTGCCGGTCTTTCAGAGGTCGGTGAGCGGAGGTCGCGCCTGGTTTCATTCTTTCATGCCGCTTGCCGCGATGCCTTCGACGAAGTTGCGGCGCAACAGGACAAAGGCGAGCACCGAGGGCACCATGACGGCGGCCGAGGCGGCGCTGAGCAGCGAAAGCTCCACGGTATAGGCACTCTGGAAATTCGCCAGACCGACCTCGATGGTGAACGAGGTCTTTCGGGTCAGGGTGATGATCGGCCAGGCAAAGGCGGTCCAGGCCTGGAAGAACGCCAGAACAGCCAGGGCGGCCAGCGGCCCGCGCAACAGCGGCACCACGATATGCCGGAAAATCCAGAATTCGCCGGCGCCATCGATCCGCGCGGCTTCCAGCAGCTCGTCGGGGATCGAGGCGATGACATTCTGGCGGATCAGGAAGATCCCGAAGCTCATCACCAGATAGCCGATCAGCAACCCGGTGATCGAGTTCAGCGCGCCAAGCGCCTTTACCTGGAAATAAAGCGGGATCATGTAGACTTCGAAGGGGATGATCGCCGTGGTCAGGAACAGGATGAAGATCACATTGATCGATCGGAAGGGGAACTTGGCCACCACATAGCCGGCCAGCGCCGATGTTGCGACGATGGCGATCATCGACAGCGTCGCAAAGGCCAGGCTGTTGAACATCCAGCGCAGCAGCGGCGTCTCGGTGAAGACCGTGACAAAGTTTTCCAGCGTCGGGTTGCGGGGCAGGATGGTGGGCGGCCAGACCAGCATTTCCGCCGGCGTCTTGAAGCCGTTGGCGATCAGCATGATCAGCGGCAGCAGCAGCGCCAGGCAGATGAAGAACAGGCAGACATCGATCAGGAAGTTGCTGCGGCGGGCGCGGGCCTTGGCGGACATGGTCACTTCCCCCCTTTCTGACGCAGCATGCCGAACTGCACCGCGGTCAGCACCAGCACGATGGAGAGCAGGATGACAGCCTCGGCGGCGGCATAGCCGACACGGAAGTTCTGAAAGCTGTTTTCCAGCATGTCGAGCACCAGCACCCGCACCAGCCGGCCGGGCGCGCCCTGGGTGTCGGACGCCAGCACATAGGCCTGGGCATAGACGTTGAAGCCGGAAATCAGCGTCACCACCGAAACGTAGAGCGTGATTGGCTTCAACAGCGGCACCGACATGAAGAAAAACGATTGGATGCCGTTGGCGCCGTCCAGTTTGGCGGCCTCATAGACCGATTTCGGCAGGTTGCGAAAGCCGACCAGATAGATCAGCACCGCATAGCCAAGGGTTTGCCAGGACACTAGAAGGATGATGCAGACCACCGACAGCACCGGATCGAACAGCCAGGCCTGCGCCTCGCCGCCAAGTGCCACGATGACCGCGTTGAGCGGCCCGAGCTTGGCATCGAATATCCATTTCCATGCCATCGCCGCCGGCACCAGCGAGACCACATGCGGAATGAAGACCGCGGTTTCGTAGAACCCGGCAAAGCGGCTGCGGGTGCGGTGATAGATCACCCCGGCCAGTGCCATGGACACCGGGATCGTCACCGCCATGGCGCCAAAGGCGATGATGGCGGTATTGGTCAGGGCATCGAGAAACTGGTCGTCGCCAAACAATTCGATGAAATTGGACAGGCCGACAAAGGTCTTGTCCCGCGACAGTAGGTTCCACTGGAACACGCTGAGCCGAAGCGTCTCGACGATGGGATACATCCGCACCCAGCCAAAGATCGCAAAGGTCGGAATGATCGCCATCACGGCGAACAGGAACCGTTTCCGTTTCAGCATCGTCATACCCCTGGTTTCGGGCCGCCCGGCTAGAGAGAGAGGCGCCGGGCCGCCGGATGGCGTTTACTCGGCCAGGATGCCGGCGCGATCGAGGATCGCGTTGGTCTCTTCCTCGGCGGATTCGAGCAGTGCCATCATCGCCGCGTCATCCCCGGCAAGCGAGGGGTCGGCAAAGGCTTCGGTCAGAACCGCCGCGAAACGGGTCAGGATCTCGTTGATCGGTTCGATCGAGGGCAGGGTGAACAGATCGTAATCCTCGGGCAGATCGACAAAGGCCGAAAACTGCGGCTTGGCCTCGATGACGCCGCTGTAATCCACGCCCGCCCGGTTCGGCAGCCAGCCGACATTGTCGAGCAGCCAGATCAGGTGCTCGGGCTTGTTGGCCTCGATGGCAAAGGCCCAGGCCGCGTCCTGCGCCGCGTCGGAGCCGCCGGAAACATAGAGATTGACCGGCAGCGCGATGGAGCCGCGCGGCAGCAGCGCCGTGTCATAGTTGAGCTCGGGCGCCTTTTTCTCGGTGTCGCCGATCACCCAGCTTTCCCGGATGAACATCGCGGTCTGGCCGCGTTGAAAGGCCGCCGCATCGGCCGGCATGTCGATGGTGACGGTCTTGTCGCCGCTGACCGCGTTCACATATTGCCGCAGCGCCGCCAGACCGGCCTCATTGGCATAGGCGGCGCGGTATTTGTCGCCGACCGGTTCCAGCAGCGCGCCGCCGAACTGGTGCATGTTGATCCAGAACTTCTCGGCAATGCCGCCGCCGCCGCCGGACAGGCGCAGCGACCAGCCCGAGACCGTCGGATTGCCATCGGCATCCCGCTGGGTCAGCTTGGCGGCATAGTCGTCGTATTCCTCCATCGTCGTCGGCGGGCCGTCCAGGCCGGCCTCGGCCAGCATGTCGGTGTTGTAGAACAGCGCGCCCTGGCCACGGAACAGCGGTACGCCGTAGACGGTGCCGTCCACCGTGGCGGTGTCGCGGAAGAACGGTTCGAAATTGCCTGCATCATTGACGAATTCGGCGATGTCGTCGGGCGCGGGCGGCAGCAGATCGTTCACGATATAGCGGTTCGCCGTCGATCCGATGAGTTCGAGTACCGTGGCATCGTCAAGCCCGGACGACAGGCCCAGCGCCACCCGCTTTTCGTGATCGCGCAGGCCGATCGGCTCGACGATCACGTTGAGATCGGGATATTCGTCGCTCATGCCTTCGGCCACGCGCTCGTAGAAATCCGCCAGCTCCGGGAAGCCGCCCCAGATCACGACGTCCTGCGCCTGGGCCGACAGCGTGCCGGCCAGCATCAGCCCGGCAGACCACATGGTCGCCTTGGCGACGGTTCCGTTTCTACCCCTGAATGTCATGTGAACTCTCCTTGTTGTTGGACGTTTTGATTGAACAGCCTTCAGCGGTCGCAATCGCCGCTGTTTCGGCGGCACGTTGGGCTGCTTGGGACAACGCCTCCGCCACGCCGGGCGCGATCGACGCACCCATTCCGTAAAATCTATGTGCTTCCTCAACCTCGTAGCCGCCCGCGTCAAATTCTTCGCGGGGTGGGATATAGCCGGGATTGTCATCGGCATAAGCGATGATGTGGAGCGGCCCGGTTCCGCCCAGCGAATGCCGCAGGTCAAGCGCGGTCCGGGCAAAGATCTCGCCCGGCAGCCCGAGGATGCGCGCCCCGGCCCAGTGCAGCGCGGTGCAGCGGGCGGGCATCGGATCGATCTCCCGGCCCATCCTCTGATCGGCCCACTCCGCCCAGATCGCATGGATATCGCCCGGCGCCTGCGACGCGGCGCGCCAGCGCCGCGCCAGATCTGCGCGGTCGCCCACCTCGCGCGGTGCGAACCTGAGCCTGTCAAAGCCCTCGCCGGCGCCGCTTGCGCCGGTCAGCGGCGCCAGATCGGCCGCGAGCGCGGCCTGTGCCACGCCTTCGCCGATGACGCGGGCCCGGTCGTAGGTGCGGTCGCTCTGACGCGCACGGCTCAGCGAGGCGGCGGCGCTGTGCCCGGTGTTCACATCGCCGGCGCAGCCGGTGGCAAAGATCGCAATCGCCCCGGGGCTGGCCGCTTCGAGACGGGCGCGCAGGAAATGCGGATAATCGGCGGTCCAATGCAGGTTGTCGGCGCCCAGCACCACCGGATGGCAGGCGTAAGAGACGAAATAGGCCAGAACCGTCCCGTCCATCCGGTCAAACCGCAGCACCGGCACCCCCCGGTCGACCGGCCCGCCGGCGTGCCGCCGGTTGCTGGCAAATCCGGGCTCGGCGCCGCATCCGCCGTACAGCCTGGCCGGCTGGCGCGCCTGCGCGGCCTCTTCGATGGCGCGCAGGATACCGGTTTCCAGCCGCCGCAGAAATTCGGCATCGGCGCGGCCCGCCAGCCGGCCGGGCATCGAGACCGGGCCGCCATGGGTATGGGTGGCCGCAAGGGTGATGTTCTGCGCCGGCAGAGGGCTGCGGGCGCGGACCCGCGCCGAGAGCGCGGCGTCGATGCCGATCACGTCCACCGCCACCAGCGCCGTGTCCTCCACCACCAGGGCCCGCACCGTCAACGCATCATGCGCGCCCTCTGCCGGAGCCTGCCGCGCCGCGAACCCGGCCATGGCGCCCCCCGGCGGCGGGGTGATATCGACGACCGAGACCCCGACCCGCGTCATGAGCGCACGCTGACGCCGTCAAAGACGATCTCGGCCGGAAGCAGCCGGCCATCGGCGGCCGCGCCTTGGAACAACAGGAAATTGGCCGGCGCACCGGGGCTCAGGGCCAGGTCGCGGCCGATCATTCGCGCCGGGTTGACCGTGGCCATGCGTAGCGCGTCAGCCGCCGGAAAGCCGGTGAAGGCCTGATAGCCGCAGACGATATCCAGCAGGCAGGCGCCGCTGCCGGCCAGGTATTCGGTGCCCGCAATCGCCACTTGGCCGCAGTCGCTGACCTCGACATCGCCGCCGATCGGCGACTGGTAGCGGCCCGGCGCCATGCCGGCGAATTTCACGCTGTCCGAGACAAGAACCACCCGCTCGTCCCCCTTGGAGCGGATCATGGCGCGGGCGGTGGCGCGGGACAGGTGATGACCATCCAGGATCAGACTGGCGGTGAGCCGGTCGTCGGACAATTGCGCCCAGATCGCATTCGGATGGCGCGGCAGGGTGGCGGCGATGCCGTTGCCCAGATGGGTCGACATCCGCGCCCCGGCGGCAACGGCGCGCGCGATATCCTCTTCCGTCGCGTCGCAATGGCCCAGCGCGACACAGATGCCGCGATCGGCCAGAGCTTTGATATAGGCCGTCGCCCCGGCTGTTTCGGGGGCGAGGGTGACCATCCGCACCAGCCCGCCGGCGGCGTCCTGCCAGCGGGCGAACTCCTCGGTCGCGGGCGGGCGCACATGCGCCAGCGGATGCGCCCCCCTCGGGCCGTCCTTGGGCGAGATCGACGGGCCTTCGACATGGATGCCAGCGATCATCTTGCCGGCCAAGGGCAGGGTCTCCTGCGCCCTGCGGATCGCCGACAGCCGCTGGCAGAGCGCGGCCTCGGAGGCGGTGATCAGCGTCGGCAGAAAGGCCGCCACCCCGACCTTGACCAGCGCCTTGCACAAAGCCTCGACCGCCTCCGGCGTCAGCCTGCCGTCGTTCAGATCATGGCCGCCAAAGCCGTTGACCTGAAGGTCCACGAAGCCGGGCGACAGCAGCGGCAGATCCGCCTCGTCGCACCTGGTCACGGCGGCGATCCGACCGTCGCGCAGATGCAGGGTCTTGCCTTCGCCGCTCAGAACGTCGCGGCCCGAGAACGTGGCGACAGAGGTCAAAGCGCGCGTACCCTTCCGCGAAAGTTGCCCAGGAATTTCCGGTTTGCCTCGTCGCCGCCCGGCGCATTGCCGCTGCGCCAGACCGGCGGCTCGACGCCCTTGTCGCGCAGATGCAGCACCGTGCGGATCACCAGCGTGTTCAGCGCCGTGGCATTGGCAAAGGTCGACACCGCCGCGATGCGTTCCGCCATGCCGGGGATCTCGACGATGGCGTCGCCGATCTGAACCTTGCTGTCGATGGCCACGTCGACCAGATCATGCAGGTTCTGTTTCGACGGATGCCGGGCCGGGTGATCGGCGGCGGTGCTCTCGGCGTGCTGCCGCGAGGAGATGCCGATGGTCTTCACCCCCCGTTCCTTCGCCACCAGTGCCGCGTCGATCAGCGCCGCGTTGATGCCATAGGCGTTCACCAAGATCAGCAGATCGCCGGCGGCCAGCCCCTGGTCCTCGATCACGATCCGGCCATAGCCCGGCGTCCGTTCGATCGCCATCGAGCGCAGAGCGCCGTTCGACAACAGCGTGCCTTCGTCGAGGATGGCATTGACATGCATCAGCCCGCCGGCCCGGAAAAACACCTCTTGCGTGGCCAGGTTGGAATGGCCGCCGGGGCCAAAGACATGCACCAGCCGATCCTCGGCCACATGATCCGCGATCATCCGCGCGGCGGCGTCCAGCGGGCCGGTCTCTTCGCGCTGGATGCGGCGCATCAGCGTGACGACATCCTCCAGATAGCCGGTGCAGATCTCGTCGGCGGTGCGGGGGGTCGGGTCATCCATGCGGGGCGGCCTCGCGGTCAAGGTAGATGGTGCAATTGCGGTGGGTCCGAAGGATACTGGCCGGGCAATCGGTGCTGATCGGCCCTTCCAGCGCCGCCTTGACGGCTGCACGCTTGCGGGCGCCGGGCACCGCGCAGAACAGCGCGTCCGCGGCCATCAGCGTCGGAATGGTCAGCGTGATCGCCCGCTCCGGCACCGCCTCGAATCGCGCGAAACATCCGTCGTCGACCTGTTGCTGGCGGCAGACCCCGTCCAGTTCGACAACCCGCACCGCCTGGCTGTCGTGGAAATCGGCGACCGGCGGGTCGTTGAAGGCGATATGCCCGTTCACCCCGATGCCGAGACAGACGATATCGATCGGCGCCTCGGCCAGACGCGCGGCGTATCCCGCGCAGATCTCGTCGGCGGTGCCCTCGGCGGCAATCCGGTGCACCGCGCCAAAGGGCACCTTGGAAAACAGATGCGCCTCGAGCCAGTTGCCGAACCGCTCCGGCGCCGCGGCCTCGAGGCCGAGGTAATCGTCCATGTGAAAGGCGGTGACCTGCCCCCAGGGAATATCCGGCAGGGCGACCAGGCTGGCCAGCATGTCCGACTGGCTGGGGGCGGCGGCAAAGATGATCCGCACCTCGGCCTTCCGCGCGGCCACCTGGCGGATCCGGGCCGCGACATCCGCGGCAACGGCGGCGCCCAGGGCCGGGCGGGATTCATAAATCTCGACGCAGTATTTTTCGCTCAGCCCGCTGGCCCCGCGGCCCGGCACCTCTGAAACACGCTCGCTACTCTTCATGACTCACATTCCCCTGATTGACAGTCAGCACACCATGCAATCGATTGCATGTCAACGCCTGTCTCTGCAAACCGCCGATTTGGCCGGTTCAGCCCCGTCCGGGTGCGCTCACTGTCTGGCGAATGACCAATTCGGTCTCGAGGACCACGCGCAAATCGCCCTCGGGCGGGGCGCCCAGCGAACTGGCCAGCATTTCGACGGCTTTCTGCCCGGCCTGCGCCGAGGGCCCCGAGACCGTGGTCAACATCGGATAGCCCAGGATGTCATCGCAGCCGACGACGCTGTAATCGGCCGGATTGCTCAGCCCGTTGTCCACCAGACCGCTACAGATGCCATGCGCCAGAACATCGTCGAAGGCGATGCAGGCGGTGGCCCCAAGCGCCAGTAGCTGGGGTACGATCTCGGCCCCCCGGGCGAAAGAGGCGGTTCCGGCGGACAACGTGCTGAGCGTGAGCCCATGCGCCGCCGCGGCGCGGGTGACCGCCTGATGCCGCTGGTCGTTCGACCACGAGTTGTCGGGCCCGCCGGCATAGGTGATGTGGCGATGGCCCAGGCCCGCCAGATGCGCAACCGCCTGCGCCATGCCCTGGCCGGAATCGATCAGCACCCGCGGCACGCCCTCGATGTCGCGGTTGATCAGCACCAGCGGGGTATCGCGCGCCAGATCGTGGATCTGCTGCGACGCCGAGCGGGGCGAGGCCAGAATGGCACCGGCCACCTGATCGGCCAGCCGGTTCAGCAAATCCACCTCTTGGCTGGGGTTTTCATCCGCATTGCCGATGAACACCGCAAACCCGCGTTTCGCGGCTTCTTTCTGCACCGCCAGCGCGATCGGCGGCATGAAGGGGTTGGTCAGATCGGGCACGATCAGCGCGATATTGCTGTTGCGCCCGGTGCGCAGCGCCCGCGCCGCCGAATTCGGCGAATAGCCCAGCTTCAGCGCCACGTCCTTGACGCGTCTGACTGTCTCTTCCAGCAGGATATCGGGATTGTTGAACACCCGCGACACCGTCGAACGGTCCACGCCGGCCGCATGCGCGACCTGTTGAATGGTGACCCGTTTGGTCGCTTTCGGTTTTGGTGCCATGCGGCTGATCTGCCAAAACTCCGGGAATTTTGCAACTCGGACGAGAACGCATAGGACGAATTATGTAATTGGATGGGCACCGCGCGCCTCACGTTTGAGTGATTGCTCAAATCATCTATTGAGCGATCGCTCAAAGTTGCCATATCAGTCCGACGCGGCCCGGACGGGCTGCATTGTTCACGCAAGCTACAGACCAACAAAGGATGCCAATGACCGATTTTCCGCTTCACACCGAAGAGACCGCCCCCGACGCCGCCAAGCCGCTGCTGGCGAAATCCAAGGCAGCCTACGGCATGATCCCCGGCCTGCACGCCGTTATGGCCGAAGCACCCGGCCTGCTGGAAGCCTACCAGCGCATGCATGAGCTCTTCGTGGATTCGAGCTTCGACAAGGACGAACTGACCGTCGTCTGGCAGACCGTCAATGTCGAGAACGCCTGTCACTACTGCGTGCCGGCCCATACCGGCATTGCCAAGAGCATGCAGGTCGATGACGCCATCACCGACGCCCTGCGCAACGGTATGCCGCTGCCGAACGCCCGGCTCGAAGCGCTGCGCAGCTTCACCCTGCAACTGGTCCGCCAGCACGGCAATCTCGAGGAATCCCAGGTGCAGGCCTTCCTCGAGGCCGGTTTCACCAAACGCCACATCCTCGAGGTGATCCTGGGCTACAGCCAGAAGATCATGTCGAATTACACCAACCACCTGGCCGAGACCCCGGTCGACAAGGTGTTCGAGAAATTCGCCTGGGCGCCCGCCGACAAGGCCGCCTGAGCCGCACGTCCCGCCACAGCCCGAGGGGCGGCCCGCCGGCCGCCCCTTACGCCCGCGCCGGCCGCGCCTTATATCGCCAGGCAGACAGGCCCCAACCCGCCGAAAGGCCGCAAAATGACCGATCAGACCCTTCGTATCGACATCGTCTCTGACGTGATGTGCCCCTGGTGCATCATCGGCTATCGCCAGCTCGCCCAGGCGCTCGAGGCGACCGGCACGCCGCATGAAATCCACTGGCACCCCTTCGAGCTCAACCCCGAGATGCCGCCCGAAGGCCAGAATCTGCGCGCGCATATCACCGAGAAATACGGCTCCACCGCCGAACAATCGGCGCAGAGCCGGGCGCAGATGACCGAGCTGGGCGAAAGCCTCGGCTTTACCTTCGCCTTTGCCGAGGACATGCGGATGCACAACACCTTCGCGGCGCATCAGCTGCTGCACTGGGCCGGCGAACAGGGCCAGAAACAGGCGCTGAAGATGGCGCTGTTCAGCGCGCATTTCACCCACCGCCGCGATCTCTCGGATCCGCAGGTGCTGGCCGATGTCGCCGGCGAAATCGGTCTCGACCGGGCCGAGGCGCTGGCGGTTCTGGCGGACGGTCGCTTTGCCGATATCACCCGCGAGCATGAGCGTTTCTGGCTGCAACAGGGGGTGCGCGGCGTGCCTGCCATGGTGTTCGACAGCAAACATCTTGTCACCGGCGCCCAGGGCGAAGAGAATTATGCCCGCATCCTGACCCATCTGACCCAGCAAGAGGCCTGACCCATGCCGCGCGCCGCGCCCTATGACCGCGACACCACGCTTGAGGCGGCGATGGGGCTGTTCTGGCACAAGGGCTATCACGCCACCTCGCTCAAGGATCTCGAGGCCGCGCTGGCGATGAAACCGGGCAGCATCTATGCCGCCTTCCAGAGCAAGGAGAACCTCTATCTCCTGGCCATGCAGCGTTATTTCGACCGGTTTCGCGGCCAGTTCCGCGACCGGATCGTCGCGGCGGAATCGCCGCTTCAGGCGCTGGCCGATCATCTGCGGGCCTATGCCGCGCTCTCGCCCGGGGATGCCAACGCCCAGGCCTGCATGCTGATCAAGAGCTTTGTCGACACCCGCGGCACCGAACCCGCGATTGCCGAACAATCGCAGGCCTATCTCGCGGCCATGCGCGACGAGATCGCCGCCGCCTTCGCCGCCGCGAAGGCCCGCGGCGAGATTGCCGAGGACAGCGATTGCCCGGCCCTGGCGCGGCGCTATCAGGCCTATGTCAACGCCCTGCGGCTGGAGCTGCATCAGGGCACCGCGGCCGCCGAGGTCGCGGCGCTGGCCGACAGCCTCGCGCGCGAGGTCGAGGCGCTGCGCCGCGCCGGCTAATCGGCGATCCGGCAATCGGTCGCGGCATATTCCGTCATCAGCAGCTCATAGACAAAGATCTCGGCGTCGAGCTCGTTGAGCATGAACTGCCGCCATTCTGCCAGGCTCTCCGGCAGCCCGGCGCCCTCGGCCTGCATCGCGTGCAGCGCCTCGGCAGCGGCGTCGAGATGCCTGCGCAGCCCGGCGTCCTCGTCGGCCTCGGCGATGTCCAGGGCCACCGCCGCCGCGCCAAGCGCCCGGGCGGCCACCAGCCGCCGATGGGAAAAGCCGCCGCCGGGCCCCGCCACCTGCGGAAGAAAACACGACCAGCGCCCGGCCAGGCAGATCAGCGCCGCTTGTTGCCGGTCGACGTAATCATCGGCGCAGAGCGTCTGGATCACCAGCCGGCCCGACCGCGCCACAAGCTGCGCCCCCTGCGCCGCGCCCAGAAGCTGCGCCCCCCGGCTGTGCACCGACAGCGCCCGGAACAGCCCGCCGCTCAGCAGGATCGTCTCGCGCGCGCGCAGCCGCAGCCCCTTGCCGGAACTGTCGATCACCGTGCGCAGCCGGGTCTCCAGCGTCGCCCGCAGGCTCGGCCGGCCGGCCAGTGCCGTCATCGCCCGGCGCGCGCATTCCTCGATCTCGCGCTGTGGCGCCCGGGTCAGCAGGGCATAGCGGCTGCTCGCCTCCTGCCGCGCCTGCACCAGATCGGCACAGCCCGCGACCGGGCAGGCACTGACGCGGCCGACCTCCAGCCGGATCGTCATCGGGCCTCGCCCCGGCCCGCCAGGGGCCGGCATCTCCGGTAAGCACTGCGCCGAAACAAAGTCACCCAAGCCCCCAAAGCCCAAAGCCTGACTTCAGAATAGGTATTCTTTCCCGGATGTTACCATCGGTGCGGCCGTTAAAAAGACGTCAATGGCCACAGCGCCGCCGCGTCAGACCGATTTGACCAACCCGATCGCCCGCAGCCCCGGAACCGGGTATTCCTTGTCGCGGAGGGAATCGATGGTGAACTCCGGTTCAAGCCGCCGCAGCCGCCGGATCGCCAGCCGCAGCTCCTCCATGTCACCGCGCGCCGCATGGATCGCGGTGAGATAGCGCAGCGGCGCCCGGTAAAGCGGCGCCTTCTTCGACGCCCGTTCGGCATAGCGCACCGCATCATCCAGCATCCCGGCGCTGGTGGCGGCGGCACAGCTGAAGGTATCGACCACATAGGAATAAAACCCGCCGCCCTGGATGCGCTGGGAATATTCGCTGTCGCGCAGACCGCGCTCGCCATCGCCCTCCAGCGAATAGGCGGCGCCGCGAAACAGCCAGGCCAGCGGATTGGCACGGTTGATCTCCAGCGCCTGGGTGGCCAGCTCGACGCCGCGCGCCCGGTCGCCCAGGATGAAGGACGAGGTATAGGACACCAGCGCCAGCGTCATCGAGCCATAGGGATCGAGCTCCAGCGCCTTGCGGCACAGCGCATCGGCGTTTTCCTGCAAGGCGCGCTGGTCGCGAAAGTCCTTCTCGGCGCGCTCCAGCGTGGTGACATAGGCCAGCCAGGCCAGGTAGATGCCCTTGCGGTGCACTTCGAAGTTGCGCGCCAGCTGGGTCTTGGCCAGCTTGAGATCGCCGGGCCGATTGCGAAAGATCAGCCGCACCGCGCCCAGCGTGCCGGCGGCCAGGTAATCATTGGTCGCCGCATCCGCATGGCCCGGCGCCAGATCGAGCATGGTGCGCTCGACCGTGCGGTTGACCAGCCGCAGCATCTCGGAATCGTCGAGCAGCGCCACCGGATCGGCGGTGATCGCCGCCGACATCGACCATTTCGGCGCATAGGGTTCCCCCTCCGCAAGCGCCACATGCGCCGCCGCCCGCTCGCCGTTGGCCTCGACCCGGGTCGAGAGCAGATATTGCGCCAGATCCTCGGGGCCATTGCGCGCCAGCCTGTCGGGATCGTCGGCGATGGCGGCAATGCGCAGCGCGCACCAGTCGCCGATCGAATTGGCGATGCCATGCGTCAGCAGCCGGTGATGCATCTCGTCGGCCGAGCCGGCGCTGCGGATCTCGACCGGCAGCCGCCGCGCCAGCCGTTCCTGCACGCTGAACTGGCCGCGCATCTGCGCCAGCCACTCCGACAGCGCGCCGTCGGTGCTCTGGACATCCTCGAGAAAGGGCAGGCCCTGCGCGGTCTTTTCCTGCGCCGCGTCGATATCGGTCTCGACCGCGCCGGGACGAAAGGCCACCGCCTTGCGGTCGGCCTGAAAGGCGTCGGCGGCGGGGCCAAGCGCGCTGCGGATTTCGCTGATCGCCTGCCGCAGGCTGGCCAGCGCCTGGGCCTGCGCCCGGTCCGACCACAGGCTCTGCGCCAGATAGGGCCGCGACCGGCACTGATCCGGCGCCATCAGCACCATGGCGACAAGCGCCTTGGCCTTGGCGCCCTTGGGCGTGCGGTCCGCGCCAGCGGCATCGGTGATGCGGAACGGGCCGAACAAGCCGACGCGCAGCTCTGCCGCCCGCGCAGCCGAACCGTCCCCCCCCGGTGTCTGTGCGAGTTCGTTCAAATCACTTGTTCCTCGCGTCGGATTGTTCAAAAGATATCACAAAACAAGGCGCTTACCCCAGCAAAAGCGTTAAAAATTCGCAATTCGGGGCCTTGCCCGACCTGCATGGTTGAGAAATTAATCGCATATAAACGAATTCTTAACGGATTCGTTCGCGCGGGCCGATCATTTTTTCTACGGCCCAGATAGTCAACCAAGGGAAGAGCCATGTCATTGAACAATATTGGGAATATCGGAAACATCGGGAATATTGGAAACATCGGCAATATTGGAAACATTGGCAATATCGGCAACATCGGGAATATCGGAAACATAGGCAACATCGGCAATATCGGTCTCGAAGCGGTGCCCGGCGCGGCCTCGGGCGCGATGATGCTGGCGCGTGACGGGGTGGTTGGCGCCCGTCAACCGGCGGCCCACACTCCCACCCATCTGCCGATGAACAGCCCCGAGAACCTGTTCCGCTGGGATCCCGGCTCGCGGCAATCGGCGGTCTTCGTCGACACCATGTCGGGCCTCGACGTGGCGTTCGACGCCGCGGCCGAAACCGCCAGCGTCACCGTCGCCGGCGCCAAGCTGTTTCACACCGACCGGCCGAGCGAGGCCGGGTTCACGGCGCAGGTCGATGACATCAAGGCCGCCGCCGATCTGCGCGGCGACCGGGCGCCCGAAATCCTTGCCCAGACCACCGATATCCTGTCCTTCCTCGCGATGCCGCTGTCGCTCAACCTTGCGCGGCACAAATGGACCATCGAGCTGTTGCAGGCGGTGATGCTGCCGGTGGTGGCGGTGGAAAAGGCGCTGAAAAACGGCCTCGCCTGCCGCCGGCCACAGGAATACGACGCCCAGATCCAGCCGATGATCACCGCGCCGGCGCATAGCGCCTTTCCCTCTGGTCACGCCACCGAGGCCTTTGCCATCGCCGAGGTGCTGAGCCTGGTTTCCGGCGCCAGCGGCGACCGGGCCGCCTATGGCGAGCAGATGACGCTTCAGGCCGCGCGCATCGCCCACAACCGCGTGGTTGCCGGCGTGCATTTCCACGTCGACAACATCTGCGGCGCCGCCCTGGGCCGCAGCCTGGCCCGGATGCTGCTGCACCGCGCCGGCGCGCTCGGCGGCCATCACTGCATCGGCGTCAAGGCGCAGACCGCCGCACTGGCCGGGGCGAAGCTCTCGCTCGACGATCTCGACGCCGCCTTTTCCGGCGGCACCGCCGATCACTACGACGCCAGCGAGGTCGCCAGCGTCGCCCCCGCGCCGCTGCTCGCCGCGCTCTTTGCCGCCGCCCAGGACGAATGGACCTGAGATGCCCGGCTGGACAGAAACCCCGCTCGACGCGGATGAGGCGCACCGCCATCCCTACGAGCTCTGGTACGCCAGCCCGCCGGGCGCGGCCGAGATCGGGGCCCCCCGGCCCGACCGCTATTATCCCCAGATCGTCGCGCTCGAGCTCTCGGTCAGCGGCAAGACGACGCCGCTCGGCGCCTTCCTCTCCCGGGCGCACGCAGCCTGGCAGGCGCTGACCCGGCCGGCCCCCGCCGGGGGCAGCGCGCCCTTTGTCGCCACCCCGCATGATGCCGCCTATGCCTTTGCCGCACTAATGCGCGCCATCCACGCCGGCGAGGCGGCCAGAACCGAACTGCTGCTCTTTCTGCGCGGCGACCTGCTGCAATCGCCGCTCGAACGCCATCTGCCGCGACCGGAAAACGCCGCGCTCGCCGTCACCTCGGCGCAGATCCTGCGCGGCGACACCGGGCTGACCCCGGTGCGCGGCTGCCTGCCGCCCGAGGGCTCCGACACCGCCCTGCTCGCCCCGCTCGAAACCGCGCTGACCGCGGGCACCGCCCTGCCTCCGCGCCCGTCCGAGGCGCCGCCGGTCGGCGTCGTCATCGATCACGCCATCGGTTTCGCCAATCAGGTGTTCCGCCGCCGCACCCCGAAAACCGCCAGCCTGCGCAGCCGCTTCATCCGGTTCTGGGCCCAGGGCGACGGGCTGGACGACAGCCCCGGCATCGGCACCGCGCTTGACGCTGCCCGGATCAACCGCGCCCTGCACGAACTGACAGACAGCCCCTATCGCACCGAAGCCGACCTGTACGAACGCCTCGGCCTCGCCGCCGACGGCCCCGATCACCACCACCTGAAGAAACGCGCCTCGCATGGCACGGCGGTCGGGCATGTGGCCTTTGGCACCGATCCCGATGCCCCCGAGGCCGGCCTTGACGGCGTCGATCTGATGGGCATCCAGCTTCCCGCCGCCTCGGTCGCGCGCACCAACGGCCACCTGCACGATCTCTACGTGATCTCCGGGCTCAACTGGCTCTGGTATCACCGGCTGCAAGAGGCGATCGCCGGCCGCCCGGCGCCGGATTACCTTGTCACCCATTCGTTCGGCACCTTTGCCGGGCGGCATGACGGCCTTGACGGGCTCAGCGCCGAGTTCGACCGCAGGCTCGACGCCGGCGAGATCCGCGCCGTCGCCGCCGCCGCCGGCAACAGCCTGCAAAGCGCCACCCACGCAAGGCTCACCGCCGCCGACCTCGCCGACAGCGCGAAATGCGACATCGGCCTTGCCATCCAGCCCGACGACCGCAGCGCCAGTTTCGTGCAGCTCTGGAGCGACCTGGCGGCGCCCGCCGGGGGGTCGGGCTTTCCGGTCGGCCTCTCGCTCACCCTGCCCGACGGCACCAGGCTGGACCCGCCACAGGGCGGCTTCCGCCCCGGTCATGCCTATGATTACGCCATGCGCGGCCAGACCGTGGCCCGGCTCTACTGCCAGCGCAGCCTGCCGCGCGCCGTGCCGGGCGCCCAGGGCCACGAACGCCGCAGGCTCACCCTGGCCATCCCCGCCACCGCCGATGGCCAGGGCCGGCCCGGCACCGCGCCCGAAGGCCTCTGGCGCCTGCGCCTCGGCCCGGCCGAACAGGGGTTCGCCGATCAGGTCGCCCTCTGGGTCGAACGCGGCGAAACCCCCGAGGGCTTTGCCCCCGCCGGCCGCCAGGCCTATCTCGAACACCCGGCCTATCTGCGCTTTGACGCCGAGGGCCGCCGCCCCGCCGGCGACACCGGGACCGCGCCGATCAAACGCTTCGGCACGCTTTCGGCCGCCGCCGGCTCGCGCGGGGTCATCACCGCCGGCTCCTGCCGCGCGTCCGATGCCAGCGTCTCGGCGTTTTCCTCGGCCAGCGCCGGGCCCGATCCAGCGCAACCCACCTGCGCCGCCGTGTCGGAAGCCAGCGACATCCGGCCCGACATCCTGGTCACCGGCACCTACAGCGGCAGCACGGTCGCGGTTCGCGGCACCAGCTTCGCCGCGCCCTTCGCGCTCAGAACCGCGCTGGCCAGGCTGCTCACCGGCGCCCCCGGCACCCCGCGCGAGATCCTGACCCGGAGCCTCGCGCCGTCGGAGGCCGATCCCCGCCACATCGGCCAGGGCCGGGTTCCCGGCATGTTCAGCCCGACGCCCGACAGGTTCACCCGCCGCTAGGATGCCCCCGGGGCGGCGCGGTCAGGGCGCCGCCCCGGCGCCGACCAGCCAGTCACAGAGCAGATGCGCCTGATGCGAGGCATGCGGGCTGACCTTGATGTAGAAATCCAGCGGCGAGGGCACGCTCACATCGAGCAGCGGCACCAGTCGCCCGGCGCGCTCCAGCCCCGCCGTCAACCCCTCCCAGCCCAGCACCGCGCCCATGTCGTCCTCGGCGGCCTGCAAGCCGATGACGTAATTGTTCACCCGCAGCCCGCCGCCCACCGGCCCCTCGTGCCCCAGCGCCCGGCACCAGTCGCGCCACGAGGTCCAGCCGGTCTCCGCCCGGTCGACATGGACCAGCGGCAGCCGCTCGAAATCCGCCACCCGCCGCACCGCATGCCGGGCGGCAAAGCGCGGGCTGGCCAGCGGCTTGATGCAATCGTGGATCAGCAGCCGGCAATCGCCGCTGTCGCGCGCCATGTCGCCGTAATGGATCGCCAGGTCGCTGTCCTCGCCGCCGCTGTCCAGATCGCTGACATTCTGCGCCACGGTGATATGTCCATGCGCGCGCCAGAATGCCCCCAGTCGCGGCGTCAGCCAGAGCGCGCTGACCGCGGTTGTGGCCCGGATCGTCACCGCCGGCCGGGTCGCCCGCGACCGCAGCTGATCCACCGCCCCGGCCATTTCCTCGAAGCCGCGTTGCAGCGCCACCAGCAGATAGGCGCCGGTCTCGGTCAGGCTGACCCCGCGATGATGGCGGCGAAACAGCACCTGCCGCAGCTCGGCCTCCAGCGCCTTGACCTGATGGCTGATCGCCGCCGGGGTGACGTTCAGCTCCTGCGCGGCGGCCTTGAAGCTCTCATGCCGCGCCGCGGCCTCGAAACTGGCAAGCGCGGTCAGGGGCGGCAGATCATAGGGGCTTTGCGACATGAACCTGTCTTGTGCAAGGGGGCCACGATCCGCGATCATGCTGTGCCGTGACGGGATCATGACTCAATCAATCTAAGTCATAGCCGAATATTTTTGCGATTGCCAGCCCGCCCCGGCCGGGCCGAAACTGTCGCGCAACCGCAAAGGAGCGCCGCCGCCATGCTCGACCGCACCGACAGACCCGTCCGCAAGTCCCGCCGCAAAACCCGGCCCGAACGCAGCGCCGCGCCGGGCCAGAACCCGCATCTGCATGTGCCCTTCATCCGCCGCAGGACGCCCCCCTACGACATCCTCGACCCGGCCAGCCTGACGCGGATCGAGGCCGCCGCCGACCGCATCCTCGCCGAGATCGGCATCGAGTTCCGCGACGATCCCGAGACCGTGGAGCTGTTTCGCAAGGCCGGCGGCGTGGTCACCGATCATGGCGAGAACCGCTGGCGCATCCGCTTCGAGCCCGGGCTGATCCGCGCGCTGCTGAAAACCGCCCCCGCGCGCTTTACCCAGCACGCCCGCAACCCGGCCCGGAATGTCGAGATCGGCGGCGATGCGGTGGTCTTTGCCCCCTCCTACGGCTCGCCCTTCGTGATGGATCTCGACCGGGGCCGGCGCTACGGCACGCTCGAGGATTTCCAGAACCTGATCAAGCTCGGCCAGTCCTCGCCCTGGCTGCACCATTCCGGCGGCACCATCTGCGAACCGACCGACGTGGCGGTGAACAAACGCCATCTCGACATGGTCTACAGCCACATCCGCTATTCCGACCGGCCGTTTCTCGGCTCGATCACCGCGCCGGAACGGGCGGCGGATTCGATCAAGATGTGCCGCCTGCTGTTCGGCGCCGATTTCGTCGACCGCCATTGCGTCATCATCGGCAATTTCAACACCACCTCGCCGCTGGTGCTCGACGGGGTGACAACCCGCGGCATCCGCGAATATGCCGGCGCGGGCCAGGGCTCGATCATCCTGCCCTTCCTGCTCGGCGGCGCGGTCGCGCCGCTGACCATGGCCGGCGCGGTGGCCCAGAGCCTGGCGGAATCCATGGTCGGCTGCGCCCTCACCCAACTGGTGCGCCCCGGCGCCCCGGCGGTGCTGGCGGGGTTCCTGTCGTCGATGTCGCTGCGCTCGGGCAGCCCCACCTTCGGCACGCCGGAACCGGCCCTGGGATCGCTGGTCCTGGGCCAGCTCGCCCGGCGGCTGGGCCTGCCGCTGCGCTGCGCCGGCAATTTTAGCACCTCCAAGCGCCCCGACGGCCAGGCAATGCAACAGGCGATGATGTCGATGCTCTCGGCGGTGCAATGCGGCGCCAATTACGTCCTGCATTCCGCCGGCTTCCTCGACGGGCTGCTGTCGATGTCCTACGAGAAATTCGTGATGGATTGCGACATGTGCGGCGCGCTGCACGCCTATCTCGGCGGGGTCGAGGTCAGCGACGACAGCCTCGGCGTCGAGGCGCTGGCGCAATACGGGCCGGGCGAACATCTCTTCGGCACCGACCACACCCTGCGCCACTACCAGACCGCCTATTGGGACAGCGGGCTGAACGACGACCAGCCCTGGGAAACCTGGGACGAACAGGGCGCGGAGGATTACGCCGTTCGCGCCAATGCCCGCTGGAAACAGCTCCTGCATGACTATCAGGCACCCCAGCTCGATTTCGACACCGACATGGCGCTGCGCGATTTCATCGCCCGCGAGAAGGCATCGAAAGAGGACATGTGGTACTGACGCCTTGCGCTGTGCAGGCGGCCATGACGGCCTGCCCCAAAGGATAGCCGGCGCGCCCTCTGCTCGGATCTCTACGCATTCGCGACCCGGATCGCGGCCGTTTCCCTTGGTAGTGTGATCTCAACCGCTCAGACACCAAGGGAGCCAGAGACCATGACCAACTACATTAACAAAGCCCGGCAAGGCCGCGTCAAAGCCCTCGCCTTTCTGCAACAGAAACAGCTCGGCACCGCCGAGGGCTACGCCTCGCAAAGCCACTTCGGCACCCCGGAAATGATCCGCCGGTCCGAACTCAACCTCTGGGCGCCCGAATTCGGCGGGATGGCACGCACATGATCCTGGTTCTGCTTCTCCTCTCCATCGCCCTCGGCGGCGCCTGCGGCCTGACCGCCTTTCTCTGCGACTACGGCATGTTCCAGTCGCTGGTGATCTACGCCGTCGCCGGCCAGCTGCCCTTCCTCCTGGCGCCGCTGATGGGGCCGATGCTCGGCATCTTCACCCCGTCCGAACCCGACCGCACCCAGGCCTATCACCCCGGTTTCGCCCCTCTCGAGGCGCGCTGACCACCGCCCCTGGTGTCACGGACAGCCCGGCTTGCCTGCCTTCTGCCTCTTCCGGAGCGCGGCCCTCCAGACCGGCCCCCGGAGCTTCAGGCGCCCAAGCAAAAACAAAATACGAAGGCACCCAAGCGGGCAGCCCGGCACCGAAAGGCGCCGGGCTTTATCGTCCCGGGCGCGGGCTGGCATCACCGCCCCGGGCTCACAGGCTGTCGAGATACGGCGTCTCACCGTCGATCAGCAGGTCCACCAGTTCATGCAGGGCCTGCATCTGCGCCGCCGTGAGCTTGCGGGAAAAATGCGTATTGTTGTCCTGAACCAGCGGCTTGCAGGCCATCAGCTTGCAGCGGCCCGCGGCGGTCAGCGTCAGCTGCCGGTTGCGGCCATCGTCGGGATCAAGCGTGATCTCGATCAGCCCGTCGCGGGACATCGCCTTGATCAACCGTGACAGCATCGGCCGCGTCACACCCAGGTTGTCGGCAATGCCCGACGGCGTCGAAATCCCCTCCAGCCCGATGCTGCTCAGAACGCACCAGGTCAACCGCGTCAGCCCCTGCGGCGCCAGAACCGCCTCCAGCCGCTGCTGCATCAGGCGCGAGGTCCGGCTCAGCTTGAACCCGAGCTGCTGCCGCAAGGCATACTCGGCCAGCTGCCGATCTTCGACTGTCTCTTCGCGCACAAGGGCCTCCGTCATCCGAGCCGGCAGGGTGCCGCAAATTCAATTTGCATTATTTGATTAACCATGGCAACTATAAACTCAGGCAATCTTTTACCCGACACAAGAGGCACGCCATGGGCATCCGTCTGTTCTCCGACAAGAACCGCCCCGTCCACATGGGCCGCTATCCTTCGGAACTGCTGGCGCGCAGCCGGACCCTGCCGGATCTGGCGCAGGTTCCGGCCTTTGTGCCGCTGTCCTTCGACCGGTCGGACAGGCCCCATTGCATCGTCAATGCCATGCGCGAGCATCAGGCCATGCTGGACGTGATCCGCGACGGCATCGTCAACCCCGCGATGGCGGCTTGCCCGACCGACCCGCTCGAGCGCGCCAACCATATCAAGGCGTTCTCCTACTTTTCCGATGCCGCCGTCACCGGGGTCTGCGCCCTGCCCCGGGCCGCGCGCCTGCCCGAGCCGCACCAGAACCCCGATGTCGCGCATCTGGCGCAACAGCTGAAAACCCGCCAGACCAAGACCCTGGCCGCCGGCATCGATCAGATCATGGCCGATCTCAAGGAGTCCGCCGAAGCGCCGCCCTCCTCGATCGACGGCCACACCCACGCGGTCGTCTTTCTCTATGAAAACCCGCGGGATCCGCGCCCCGATGAGCCCGGCACAACCTGGTTCAAAGAGGCTTACGCCCATCGCGCGGCGCTGCTGGCGGCGGAAACCGCCTCGGTGCTGGCGAATTACCTGCGCGTTCTGGGCCATGACGCGCGGGCGCATACCGCCTCCTGCGCCGACGTCGATCTCAACCGGCTGGCGGTCGCGGCGGGGCTGGCCACGGTCGAAAACGGCGTGCTGACCCATCCCTATATCGGCACGCGCTTTGGCCTGTCCGCCATCACCACCAGCTTTGAACTCGCCCCCGATCTGCCGCTGGTGCCGCTGGAACAGCAGCCCAAAACCGCCTTTGGCACCGCCTGGAAGCTGGGGCGCGGCTTTGCCAAGAACGCCTCCAACGCCCTGCCCTACCGCACCCGCCGCTTTGTCGATGGCGCGCATCCCTTCGAAACGCTGAACCGCGTGGACACCCCCACCACCTATATCGACGAGGCCAATGTCGCCCGCGTGCCCAAGCGCGCCGACATGTTCGCCCGGTCGGTGTTCGGCGATCTCGGCAAACATGTGCAGGACGGCGCCCGTGGCGGGCATTACGTGTTCAAGGCCGCGCCCTCCACCGCGCAGCGCCGGGCGCTTGGCGCCTTTACGCTGTTGCAGGACGGTGACCCCGCGCCCGACAAGGCCCGGATCGCGCCCGAGGCCGCCGCCGATCTGATCAAGGCCACCAGCTATTTCCTCGGCCTCGATGCCGTGGGCATTTCCCGCTGCCCGGAGTGGACGTGGTACAGCCACGACGCGCGCGGCGAACCGATCCGGCCCGACCATGACCAGGCGATCAGCATGATCGTCGACCAGGGCTATGAGACCATGGAAGGCTCATCCGGCGACGACTGGATCGCCGTGGCGCAATCGATGCGCGCCTACCTGCGGTTTTCGCTCCTCGGCGGGGTGATCGCCAAACAGATCCGCAACCTCGGCTACAAGGCCAAGGCGCATACGGTGATGGATGGCGAGGTGCTGCAACCGCCGCTCCTGCTGCTGGCCGGGCTGGGCGAGGTCAGCCGCATCGGCGAGGTGATCCTGAACCCGTTTCTCGGCCCCCGGCTGAAATCCGGGGTGGTGACCACCGATCTGCCGATGACCCCGGACAAGCCGATTGATTTCGGGCTGCAAAGGTTCTGCAAGAGCTGCAACAAATGCGCCCGCGAATGCCCCTCGGGGGCGATCACCGCCGGGCCGAAACTGATGTTCAACGGCTATGAGATCTGGAAGAGCGACAGCCAGAAATGCACCACCTACCGGATCACCACGCCGGGCGGGGCGATGTGCGGGCGCTGCATGAAAACCTGCCCCTGGAACCTCGAAGGCCTGTTTGCGGAAAAGCCGTTCCGCTGGGCCGCGATGAACATGCCCGGGGCCGCACCGCTTCTGGCCAAGCTCGATGATTACGTCGAAAACGGATCGCTGAACCCGGTCAAGAAATGGTGGTGGGATCTCGAATTGCAGGCCGATGGCGCCTATCGCCCCACCGACAAGCCGGTCAACACCCGGTCGCTGCAAACCGACCTGGATCTGAAATACGAAGATCAGACCCTGGCCGTCTATCCCGCGCCCTTGGCGCCGCCGCCGCATCCCTACCCCTTTCCGATGGACCGCGAAGCCGGGATCGAGGCCTATCAGGCGATGATCACCGCCGAGGAATACCAGCGCCGCGCCGCCGAGGGCACGCTCGAGCCCTTCCTGCACAAATACACCGCCGATGGCGAAAGCCCGGTCATCCAGGTCACGATCTCCAGGGCCGAGATCATGGCCCAGGGCGTGACGAAATACGAGTTTCGCCCGGTCGATGGCCAGCCGCTGCCCGAATGGCGCGCCGGCGCGCATCTGGATATCGTCGTCGCGCCGGATTTCCTGCGCCAGTATTCCCTGTCCGGCAATCCCGCCGACCGCGACCGTTTTCAGATCGCCGTGCTGCGCGAAGACGCCGGCCGGGGCGGCTCCAAGCTGCTGCACCGGATTTTCAACGAGGGCCGCCGGGTCTTCGTGTCGAAACCGATCAACCATTTCCCGCTGGCGCCCGAGGCCAGCCATTCGGTGCTGATGGGCGGCGGCATCGGCATCACCCCGATGCTCGCCATGGCGCATGAGCTGCACGCCGAGGGCCGGAGCTTCGAGATGCATTATTCCGGCCGGTCCCGCGACACGATGGGCTTTCTGGCCGATATCGAGGGCTTTGCCTGGGCCGACAAGGTGCAGCTCCACATCTCGAACGAAGGCAGCCGCGTCGACCTTGCCGCCATCATGCGGCGCTACGCGCCCGGCTGGCATGTCTATACCTGCGGCGGCGACCGCTACATGCGCGCCGTGATCGACGCCGCCGCCGAAGCCGGCGTCCCGGAAGAGGCGCGGCACCTGGAATATTTCTCGGTGCCCGAGCAGCCCGATTACGTGAACCACGATTTCGAGATCAGGCTGGCCAGATCCGGCAAGCGGCTCACCGTTCCGGCGGACAAGACGGCGGCGGATGTGCTGGTGGATAACGGCTATCCCATCGACATCAAATGCGCCGACGGCATCTGCGGGGTCTGCAAATGCGGGCTGGTCTCGGGCGCGGTCGAGCACCGCGATTTCGTACTGTCCAAGGCGCAGCGCGCCTCCGGGATCATCCTGTGCCAGTCGCGGGCGGCGGAAAAGGACGGCGTTCTGGAGCTTGATCTCTAGATCGGGCAGGCCCGGAATTGCGGCCCGGCGCGGCGGCTTTGCCGCTGGTCCCCCGCGTGGCATGATAAGCAAAAGGCCCCGCCTTCGCAGCTCGCTTCGGGCGCCGCCTCTCGTCATCCGATCCGGCGGGGCCGGTGCCGGTCAATTCGGCGCCGGCCGCGCGCCTCACTCCGGCCGCACCGCCACATCCAGGAGCACCGGCAGACGCTGGTCGCGGATGACCGTCACCGCTTCTTGCAGCACGGCCGGCAGATCCTCGGCCCGGTCCACCCGGCGCGCCCAGAGCCCGCAGGCCTCGGCCACCTGCGCATGGTCCGGGTTCGCCCCGAATTCCGTCAAAGGCACCTGCGCCGCACCCGAGGTCACACCCTCGGGATAGACCTCCAGCGCCGACAACCGCACCGCGTCCCAGCCGGAATTGTTCAGCACCACGGTCAGCACCGGCAGCGCATTGGCCTTGGCGACCTGGTGGCAGACCACCGGATTGGCAAAGAGATGCGACCCGTCGCCCACCACGCAGACCACCAGCCGGTCGCGATCCGCAAGCTGCACGCCCAAGGCCGCCGGGCCGCCCCAGCCCAACCCGCCGGCGGGCGTGTTGCCAAAGAACCGGTTGGCGCCAAGCTCGGGATAAAACGGCGCCGGCGCGCCCCGCTCCGACACCACAACCCCGGTTTCGCCCAGAATGCCGGAGACACATGCGGCCACGTACGCCTTGCTGGCGGTGCCGGTCGATCCGGCCCGGGCCGCCCCGGCCACGCGGGCCAGATAGGCCGCGTGGTCCGCCGCGATGGCCGCGCTGTCCCGCGCCCTGGCCGGCACGGTCTCGAGCGCCGCATCCAGCGCCGCCAGCGTGGCGGCGGTATCGCCCGCCAGCCCCAGCGTGGTGCGATACGACCGCATCGGCATCCGCGCATGCAGCGGGTCCGGCCCGACATGGATCACCTTGGCCGAGGCGCGGGGGCGGTTGTGATGTTCGATCCAGGCCACCGGCGCATCGACCACCAGCACCACATCCGCCTCCGGCAGCCGCTGCGACAGATCCGGCCCGACCGCCATCGGATGGGTGCCGCGAAACACCTTGCGCGTGGCAAAGACCTCGGCCACCGGCAGGTCATGCGCCTCGGCCAGATGTTCCAGCACCGCCGCCACCCTACCGCCGGGATCGCCGCGCTGGCAGATGATCAGCGGATTTTCCGCCGCCGCCAGCCAGCCGGCGGCGGTGGCAATGTCCTCCTCCGCCGCCGCCCCGGCCCGCGACGGCGCCTGAAGCGGATCGGCCGCGACATCGGCGCCGGTCAGCTCGGTCAGCGGCTCGCGCGGCAGGCTGAGGTACACCGGCCCCTCCGGCGCGCTCTTGGCGACGGCCAGCGCGCGCGACAGCAGCGCCGGAACCGTTTCCGGGTAGCGCAGCTCGAAATGCCACTTCACCACGTCGCGCACCAGCGACGCCTGATCGAATTGCTCCTGCCCGTACTGAATCGGCGTGCGCCGGGCGCCGGGGCGGTCGTGTTCGGTCAGCGGCGTGCGGCCCGACATCAGCAGCACCGGCACATCGTCGGCGCGGGCATTGATCATCGCCATCGCCGCATTGGCCAGCCCGACATTGACGTGCACCATCGCCGCCTGCGGCCGCCCGGTCGCCAGCCAATAGCCATGCGCCATGCCCACCAGCGCCGATTCATGCGGCACGATCACCGGTTCCGGCAGATCGGGCGAGCCGCTGCCCACCCGCGCATAGGCTTCGACGATCGGGGCGAAATCGCTGCCCGCATTGGCAAGGAAATGATCCATGCCCTGCGCCTTCAGGCTGCGCAGCAAAAGCTCGCCGCCCGACATGGAGTTCTTGAGATCTTTCATATCGATGTTCCCTTGGTTCCCGTCAGACCCGCTGCATCCTGTCGCGCACCGCCAGCACCGAGGCATAGGTCGATACGCAATAGGGTACGAGAAAGGTCAGCCCGATCCGGGTCAGCGCGGCGCCGTCTATCGCGCCGGCGATCAGCCGGTGGCCATGGTTGATGAGCGCCAGCACCACCCCCACCACCAGCGCGATGCGCGCGGCCCGGATCACGACGCTGCGCTCGGTGGCGATGGCCCAGAACGCCGGCGGGGTGTCTTGGCGCGCGGCGCTCACAGCAGAAAGCCCCCGGGCCCGGAAATCGAATGCGCCTCGGTAAAGGCCAGCACGCCGTCATAGCCCAGATTGCGCCCGATGCCCGAGTTCTTGACGCCGCCAAACGGCCCGCGCCCGTCCTGCGCCATCGGCCCATGGCCGTTCAGATAGGTATAGCCCGCCTCCAGCCTACGCGCGACGCGCAGCGCGCGCTCGGCATCCGGCGTCCAGACCGACGAACAGAGGCCGAATTCGCTGTCATTGGCCAGCGCAACGGCCTCGTCGTCGTTGCGGAACTTCATGATCGGCAGGCAGGGGCCGAATTGTTCCTCGCGCACGATCGACAGGCCGGGATCGGCATCATAGACCAGCACCGGCTTCTGGAAATAGCCGCCACCGTCATAAAGCGCCGGGTCCGGCACCTGCCCGCATTCGCGCAGCTCCGCCCCGCTGGCGCGGGCCTCGGCGATCATGTCGGTCACCACCTTCAGCTGTCTGGCATTGTTGACCGGCCCCATGGTCGTCTCGGGCAAGAGCCCGTCGCCCACCACCGCCCGCTCGCAGGCGGCGGTAAAGCCATCGACCACCTCGTCATAGCGGCTCTCATGCACATACATCCGCTTCAGCGCCATGCAGATCTGGCCCGAAGATGCGAAGGCGGCCCAGTACATCTTGTCGAACACCGCGTCGTTCAACTCGATGTCTTCCAGCATCAGCGCCGCGTCATTGCCGCCCAGCTCCAGCGTCACCGGCGTCAGGTTCTCGGCCGCGACCTTCATCACGTGTTTGCCCACCGGCACCGAGCCGGTGAAGTTCACCTTGCGCACCAACGGATGGCCGGTCAGCACATCGCCGATCTCGCGGCTCGATCCGGTGAGCACGTTGACCACGCCGGGCGGCAGCAGTTTCGCGATGATCTGCAAGGTCAGCATCGGCGCCAGCGCCGAGTTTTCCGCCGGCTTGACCACCACGGTATTGCCGGTCACCAGCGCCTGCGGCAGCTTGGCGCCGAGGATCGACAGCGGCCAGTTCCACGGCACGATCAGCGCCGCCACCCCGCGCGGCTGGCGGGTGATGATGGTGTCGAACGCCGGGCCGGCCTCGGCCGGGCCCATCTTTTCGTCAATCGCCATGCGCTCGCCATAGGCGGCGGCCTGCATGAAGCGATCCCCCAGCCGCGACATCTCCAACAGGGTCTCGCGGGCGATCTTGCCGTGTTCGCGGGTAAAGAGCCGCGAGCGGAACTGCACATCTGCCTCATCCGCCGTCAGCGCCCCGGCCACCTCGCGCAACAGGCGCGCGCGTTCGGCAAAGCCCAGATCGGCCCAGGCCGGAAAGGCCGCATGCGCCGCGCCGACAGCGGCCTCGACATCCCTGGCCGTGGCCGCCGCCGCATGGCCCACCAGCTCTGCCGGCCGCGCCGGGTTGAACAGGTCATAGGTCGCCCCGTTCGATGCCGGGCGCGCCGCGCCATCCACAAAGATCCCGGTCTCTACAATCCGGTCCATGGTGCTCATGCCGGCCTCCTCCCCTTGTTTCTGATCCGCCACGCCGGCGCGAACGCCGCAGCCCTGCTGATGCGTGCTTTGTATCCAAAAAACGCGGATACCCTCCCATATGACATATTCGTAGCATGAACGTATCCGTATTTCAAGAACGGATGCATATTCCGCCAAACACCGGCAACATCGCGACAAATGCTCGATCAATGTATTCAAAGCGGCCGAGACCCGGGCTCCGACGCCCTCTCGCAAAAACGCCCCCGCATCGCTGCGGGGGCGCATGGCCTTGCGATCGCCGGGGCCGTCAGCCGCCGAGAAACCGGTCGAGCTGGTCCCACAGGCTGTCGTCCAGCTTCAGCCGCAGCTTGAGGTAAAACCCGTCCTCGAAGATGGCGCTGTCATAAGGCAGGGTTTCGCGGGCGTGGGTATACCCCAGCGATACCATCACCCCCTCATCCACCACCAGCCCCGCCTCGACCCCCAGCGCCTGGCTGGAAAAGCCGCTGTTGTCCCACATGTGGTAGGCATTGACCGAGGCCTCGAGCCGGTTGGCGATCACCTCGCCGGTCACCCCGGCCTGCACCAGCTGCATCAGCCCGGTCGCATCGGCGCCGTTCTCGAAGCCCTGGGCGCTGTACTGGCCGGCGTATTTGCCGTTCAGCCGCAGCCGCGGGTTGGCGTCCCAGGTGCCGGCGACCGACCAGAGATGATCGACGCTGCGGATGGTGTTCACCTCGAGTCGGTTCTCGTACCAGGCCAGCACATTGGCCCGCGCCTCGTTTTTCGGCCGATAGGACATGCCGGTGCGCAGCCGGTGCCGGTGCTTGTCGGCGCCGTCGCGGCCGTCAAAGGCGTAGCGGCTGCGCGCCAGCAAGGTCAGATCGGGCGAGACCTGCCCGGCCAGGCCAAGATCGGTAAACGCGGTATAGCCGGCCGACTCGACGGTCTGGTCAAACGCGGCCTCGCCGATCCACCGGCCATCTTCCGAGGTCCACTTGGCCCCAAGCGCCAGGCTGGTCAGGCCGCTGTCGGCCGCGCCCAGGTCAAAGCTGTGCTCCAGCCCGGCGCGCAGCGAGACCCGTTCGCTCAGCTCCCATTTGCCATCGAGGCCCTGCACGACCCGGGTGCCCTGATCGACGGCCGAGGTCATCTCGGACCGGCCGGTCAGCCATTCGGTCATGCGGTATTCGGCGCCGATCTGCGCATCGGTCAGCGCGTCGCCCAGCGGCCCGAAGGACAGTTCGGCCTGGCCAAAGATCCGCAGCCCGTCGCGCAGCTCGTAATCGCCACCGATCCGCAGCGTGCCCTGCTCGACCCCGACGAGCGGCAATTCGAGATCGAAGGAGAGTTTCACGCCCGGCGTGCTCTCGGGCCGCCATTCGGCGTTCTGCACCCAGAGCAGCTCGGTGCCCTCGTCGGCATCGGCTTGCAGATCGCGCGACAGGCGCAGCGCGTCGGTCCGGCGGGTGGTCTCGCTGATCTTGCGGCGCACCCCCAGCTCGGCATTGGCGCGTTCGGTCCCGGCAATCCGGTCCTGCACGTATTCCGCGCTGGCGGTCAGCGCCGCGGTCTCGGTCAGCTTGGTCTCATACGACAGCTTGGCCTGGGTCGTGCCGGGGCGCACCGGCGCACCGGGCGGGGCGAAATCCTCGCTCGCGGTCGAGGCCTCGATCTGGAATCGGCTCTCGTCGGTGGCGTATTCGTAGGCGATCCGCGCCGCCGTGCCCTGCGCGCCCTGTCCATTCTCGGACCGGGCGATCTCGGCGGTGACGCTGGCGTTGCGGCTCAGCTGGTGTTCGACAAAACCGGCATCGATGGCAAAGCGCTCGTCGCTGCCCTCGCGCCCGTCAGACCGCACCACCCGCACCCCGGCGCGGCTGCGCTCGGAGAGGTCGATCCCGGCTTCGGCACCGTACAGCCAATAGGTCTCGTCGCCCTCGCCTTCGATCTGATAGGTCACCCGCACCGAGATCGGGTTGCCCTCCTCGTCGGCCTGCCGCAGCGGGGTGTCAAAGATGATCGTGTTGCGGAAATAATCCAGCGTGTAGTCGATCAGCCGCCGCAGCCGCGTGGTCGACAGGATCTCGCCGGTGTCTTCGTCGCGCACCAGCAGCTCCACCAGGTCCGAGCCCTCGCGGAAATCGCGCAGGTCGATGTCATAGGGCCCCGAGATGCCGCGGCCGCGAAGCTCGACGGTGCGGCTTTTCTGCGCCGTGCGCGCGGCAAAGACGGTCACCCGGGCGGTCTCGCCTTCCCAATGCGCCTTCACGCCGGTGGTCACATCGCGGTAGCCGCCCAGCTTGAAGGCCGGATCCTCGGGTTCGATGGCGATATCGCCATAGAGGATGTAAGAGGCGCCCTTCTCGACCTTGACGAAGAGGTTGGTCGAGGATTGCGCGTCGAACCCGCGTTCGGAATTGTCGCCGTAGACCGGGTAATATTCATCGGCGCGAATGTCGCGGAACAGCCGGTCCTCGGTGTCGCGATCCGAGCTGTAGCGCAGGGTCAGCAGCGCGTCGCCACGGATCCGGCCCTTGAGATAAACCTCGCCGCGCAGGCCCGAAACGGTGTCCTCAAAGGGGCTGAGCGCGGTGTCCTCGACGTGCAGCGCCCCGTCCCGCAGACCGACCGCGCCTTCGATCAGGCCGACCAGAATGCGATCGGCCAGGTCGGGCTTGAACAGGATGCGGGTGCTGGCGTCGCCAAAGCCGCTTTGCACGCCGATGGTCTCGGGGCCTGCGTTCTGCGGCGCCAGCAGATCATAGGTCGCCTCGCCATTGTCGAGATAGACCTGCACCCCGGGCTGATCGTCACGGATGTCGGTCACATCCCATTCGGCATTGCGCGCCATCAGCGTCACCACGGCGGCGGCCTGCGCCGGGTTGCCGTGCGCGTCGAGAATGCGCACCAGCACCGGGATCGCGCTGCCGGGGGCGGCCTGGGCCTCGGCCGGGGCGACGATCTCGATCCGCGCCGGATCGCCGGGGGCGGTGATGGTGATCTCGGCGGATTTGCGGGCGATGCCAAAGGGATCGGTGCCGCTCAGCCGGATCTTGTTGGCGCCGGGATTGAGCCGCAGGGCGATATATTCCTTGGCCTGAAGGTTGCCGCCTTCCCAGACCGCATGTTCCCCCACCCGGTCGCCGCCGACCTCCTTGCCATTGACCTCGAGCCGCAGGGTCAGATCCGCCGGGCCCTTCACCCGCAGCTTGAGGCTGCGGCGGCTGACCCGGTCGCCATCGGCAAGCCCGAGAAAGCCAAAGCCCTGATCGAGCTGCTTGATGATCTCTTCCAGCGTGCCGGGCTGATTGGCGGCCTCGGCCTGATCGGCCGGCAGATCCGCGACACCGGTCAGCGGTGTCTGGCTGCCATAGACCTGGGTGGTGGTCGCAAGTCCGGCCTCGGAGCGCGCCGAACGGCTGTCCGGGTTGCCGCCGTCGATCGGCAGATCCGAGAGCAGCTTGGCCTCGCCGTCGTCGCGGTCCTGCATCGCCTCGGCACGGCGCTGCACCTCGGCAAAGGCGGCCGGGGTACAGCCTTCGAGCGGGAAATTCTCGGCCCGAAGCTCGCCCCGCTTGAGCGCCACCAGGCGCGAACCGGCTTGCAGCGTGTCGGCGGTCCGCGACACCCGCGGTTTCGCCGAAAGCGGCAGGGTCGAGGATTGCAGCGCCAGCACATGGCTGATCGGCTTCAGCCCGAACAGCGAATATTTGCCGTCGCGGTCGGTGACCACCGCCAGCCCCTGCTGGGTGACAAGACGCACGCCGGGCACGCCGATCTCGGCGTCACCGTCCATGATGCCGTTTTCGTTGCAGTCGAGAAAGACCGAGCCGAGGATCGTGCCTTCGCGCGAAAACACCCCGCCCTCGGCGTTCAGCCGCACCTTGGCGCGGGCGATGTTCGACAGCCGGCGCTGGCCGGTGCCGGCCTGATCGCCGAACAGCACCGCCTCGTTGATCCGGTCGCCGCTCTTGGTGGTGGGAGTGAAGCGCAGCACATATTCCAGCGTCACGCTCTCCAGCGGCGCCAGATCGCCAAGCTCGAAGACCACCGCGCCGGCGCCATCGGCCTGCGGATCGTCGATCTTTTCGCCGGCCAGCCGGGCCGAGCCGCCGACCATCACCGCATTGCGCGGCAGCCGGTCCGAGATCCGCGCCCCGATCAGCGCCTGGTTCATGTTGTTGGTGGCGGTCAGGGTGTAGAGCACGAATTCGCCCGATTGCACCTTGGTCTTGTTGGCGGATTTCTCCAGCGCCAGCGGCACGCCGTAAAACGGGTCAAGCGGGATGTCCATCCGCGCCATCATGCCGCCGCCATGGGTCCAGACCTGACCGAAGGAGGCCCGCGGCATCACCTTCCGGCCATAGCCGCCAAAGGCATCGCGCACCGAGGGAAAGCTGTATTCGGCGGGCGGGCGCACCATCAGGCTGTAATCGCCGGGCACGGCCTGGCCCATCGCGGCAAAGCCGTCGGGCCCCGAGGTCGAAGTGGCGATAACGGTGCCGGAGGCATCGGTCAGCTCGATCACCGCGCCGGCGACAGCGGCGTTGGTGACGCTGTCGAACACCATCAGGCCGGGGGTGATCATCAAGTCGTCGGCGGCGGAAATCCCGGCGCAGACCACCAGGCCCGACAGCAGGTCACCCTGCACCGAGGCCATCACGCCATCGCCCGCCACCGGAGTCAGCATCTCGGCGATCGGCAGCGCCGCGGTGTCAAAAATGCCGGTGTTGGGGCCGGTTTCGGTGGCGGTGACATATTCCACATCGCCGGTGATGGTGCTGCGTACCTCGATCTCGACCCGGTCGATCTCGCGGCTGATGTTGCAGGCGCCGGACACCACGCGCAGCGCGGTATCGGTGCCGGGATCGGTGAAATCGACGCGCTCGTCGGTCTGCGGATCGACGAAATCGAGCGTGATGCTGGCCTCGGCCGCCCCGGCCAGGCGCACCCGGTTCGAGGGCACCTGATGCATGCGCGAGGCGCCTTCGACAAAGGTCTCGGCGATGTTGAGCACTTCGCCGGCGCTCAGCGCGAGCGGGCGCAGCACGGTGAAATGCACCTCGCGGAACTGGCCCACCGGATAGGCCCCGCGGTGAAAGAACGCCACCGCGTCGACGGTGGCCGGATCGGCCGGCCGGGACGAGACATATTGTTGCTCCGGCGTGCCTTGCAGATGGTAGAGCGTGACCAGCGACATGGTGCTGCCGGCCGAGACGAACTCGGTGTTCAGCGGGATCGCATCGCGCACCACCACGCCGGTGGCGGCCGTGCCGTCGATCATGATCGGCGCGCCGTTGACGCTGTCATAGGCGGCAACCGGGCTTTGCGAATTGTTGTAGAGCCGCAGGCGATAGGTGATCTGCGTGCCCTCGGCGGTCTGCATGTGGCTGAAGGTCTTTTCCAGCTGCAAGGCGGCATCGACGATCTCGACGCTGCCCATCGCCTGGCCGTGGCTGGCGGCGGCGACGGCACCATTGGCGGATTTGCCACTGGCCATCAGCTCGGACATCAGGGTATCGCCGGGGGTGGCGTCATGGGCCACGTCGAAGACATAGATCAGCGCGAGGGTCTCGTCGACGCCCAGCGTCACGGTCTCGCCCATGGCAATCTCGCGGTCGGCGCTGTCGACGATGCCGTTGCCGTTGACGTCGATGAACAGGCTGCGGTCGGTGATCACCCCGGTGGTGCCGCTGTCGGCGACGTCGAAATCCATCTCGAGCACCACGTTGCCCACATTGGTCACGTCATACTGATGAAACGAGGTGGCGCCGCGCGCCAGGATCAGGTCGCTTCGGCCCGAGAGCTCGAAGGCCGGAACGGCGACAACCGTGGCGGCGACGGTGTTGGAACGGACGGTTTCGACCAGGCCGAGACGGGCGTTGAAATAGCTCGCGGTGGCGGTGTTGCGGATGATCAGCCCGGCGCTGGCGGTCTGGCTGCCGGCGGTCTGGGCAAAGGCGACAGCCGCGCCGCAGGTGGCTGCCATGATGACGGCGAGCAGGAGCGGCGCGAAAAGCTTGAACCAGTCTATTCTTGAGAACCACATGAAACACAACCCGAACTCTGAAGGGAAAGGAGGGGGGTCCACCCGGCCCCGGGGAGGGCTGGGCCGGGTGGACCGGGGGTCGTTACTCGGAGACCTTCACGGTGAACTCGAGCCGGGCAAAGTCACCGGGCAGAACCGTGTTGTGGAAGCTGTCCGCAGTGGTGCCGGTGATGGTCACCGAGGATGCGGGCTCGGCCGGATAGACCGAGTAGGTGCAGGCGCCGCCGCAGGTGTGGATCGTCGAGTAGGCCGGGGCCACGTCGCGGATACGCACGTTTCCTGCATTGGTCGTGCCGGTGTTCTCGGCTTCGATCTGGTAGCGGATGCACTGGCCCGGCTCGACGTCGAGACGGTTCTTGGTGAAGGTGCCAGGCGCACCGGTGCAGAGCGGATCGATGTACTGCATCTTGGTCAGCGTCACGTCACCCGAGACGATCACCACCTTGTCGTTCACCGCGTTGTCGGCAGTGTCGACATCGGTATCGGCGCCCGCGTTCAGCGTGTTCGCCAGGGCGATGGTGCCGATTTCGGACAGGCCGGGGGTGGCGCTCGACGGGGTCTGCACCCGGTAGATCAGCGAGATCTGGTCGCCTGCGGCAAGCCCGTTGGTGCCCGCTGCAACACCGTCAACCAGGTCGTCGAAGTTGTCGACGATGACCTCGGTCGCATCGATCACGCCGTTCTGGTTGGCGTCCCAGTAGATCGCGCCGGAGAAGTCGGTCAGACCGCTCTGGGAGATCGCACCTTCGGTGATCGCGACGTTCGAGTTGTTGGTCACGGTGTGCACCATGTCGACGATGCCGCCGGGGGCTGCCTGGGCTTCCTGATCGGCCTCGATGGCCACGTCGACAACCTTGTTGATGGTCAGCTGGTTGACGATGCGGTCGGATTGGCCGGTGACGGCCGACGACACCAGGATGTCGATCGGGTTGTCGCTCGGCGGATAGCCTTCGGTCGGCGTGATGACGACGTTGAAGTCCTTGCTGCCGCCCGCCGGGATGGTGCCGGTGTTGGAGACAACGGTTCCGTCAAGCGTCTGGAACTCCACGGTCCAGCCCGCCGGAATGGCCTGCGCCAGTTCCAGGTTGAAGCTGTCCGAGGTGGTGCCGCCGTTTTCGACATTCATCGGGAAGGACACCGCCACACCGGGATCGGTGGTCTGGGTCACCCAGGGCAGGCCGCCATTGGTCGGCGCCGCGCCGTCACCTTCGGATCCCGCGACCTTGTTCTCGAGGTCGATGGCCGAGGCCAGAACCGCACCGGTGTATTCCGCGGTCGAGCTGTCGAAGGTGCCGCTGTTTTCCGAGGTCGCCACCACATTGGCGGTGTACTCGGTGGTCGGAACCGGGGTCACATCGGTCGGCAGGGTCGCCAGCAGGGTCACCTTGACCGCGTCACCCGAAACCAGCGGGCCGACGGTGCCGACGATCGGCGTCGCGCCGTCTTCCGCGACCATGCGGAAGGTGGTGCCGGCCGGGAAGTCGACGTTGTTGACGTCAAGCGTGTAGCTGTCGGTCACGTTCGAGGTATTCGAGATCACGAATTCGAACGGGATCGTCGCGCCCTGATAGACATCGGCATTGTCGGTCACCACGTCATTGGCGGCGGCGTCGGTGTCGGTGGCCGAGGCGACGGTGCCGTCACGGGTGCCGTCCAGGTTGATCTTGGTGTCGTCGATTTCCAGGCTGAACTGCTCGTCCACGGTCACCGAGGCGGTGTTCGAGTCCGGGAAGGCCGCGCCGTCGACGGTCTGGGTGGCGGTGTTGGGGATGATGCCGGCCGGGGCACCGTCGGCGATGGTGGCCTTGAAGGTCACGCTGCCGGAGCGGCCCGAGGGCACTTCGGACAGGATGAACTGCAAGGTCTGGGCGTTGTCGTAGGACCAGGCGATGGTCTGGCCGCCGCCGTTGGTCTGGTCGGTGGCATTGGCCGCGTTGGCTTCGCCCAGGGGCCCGGTCGCATCCGACCAGGTGGCCGAGTTCGCCACATAGTTCAGGCGGCCGTCGAGGATGTCGCGGACCACGTAGTTGTTGGCCGAGACCAGGCCGGTCGACGAATAGGTCAGCGTGATGGTGACTTCATCGCCGGAGTCGACAATCGCGTTGTTGCCGGTGCCCGAGGCGGGATCGACGGTCATCGACTTGACGACTTCGACAATCGCGCCGTTCGAGATGGTCAGCGTGTCGACATTGGCGTCGGTGACGGTGTTGTCGAGCGCCGAAACGGCGAGGACGTCGATGTTGTCGGTGCCGGTCTGGGTCGAGGAGGCCGAGGCCTCGATGATGAAGCCGTATTGCTCACCGGGCGCCAGCACCGGGGTGCTGGTGATCGGCGTGGCGCTGTCGGCGACACCGTCCATGTTGGCATCCGGGTAGAACACCAGGGTGGTGTCCAGGGCGCCCGAGTCCTGCTCGGTCGCGGTCAGCGCGAAGCTGTCGGGGCCGTTGCCGTCGTTGGTCACGATGTGTGGCAGAAAGGCCTTGCCACCCGGGGCGATGGCTTCCGAATTGTCGGAGATCATCGTCAGGCCGGCGACCTGCTGGACGACGGTCTCGACCTTGTTCGACGTGACCGTGATGGTATCGCCGGAGCTGTTGGTATAGGTGGCAACCGCCTGGTTGCCGATGACCGAACCGGCCTCTGGTGCGGCAGCATAGGCTGCGGCCCCGAAAACCGACATGAGAGCGACAGCACTACAGCCGCGTTTGAAGTGCGCTTGAGTATTCACTTGTATTCACCATTGAACATATTGAGTTGACGGGGCTCCACCCCCGGGGACGAGGACCGGAGGGATCAGTTGACGACCACCCGGTAGGAGTTCAGGGCCTCGTCGCCGGCGGCGAGCGAGGTGCCGAGCGTCCAGCGGACGGCCTCGACGATGTCTTCGGGAACCGGTTCCATGCGCACGGTTCCGTCGTCTTCGATGATCTTGCGCAGCGCCGGCAGGGTCGACCATTCGAGGCCGGGCAGCTCGGGGTCCATTTCGGCCTGGATCTCGAAGGTGGCGTCATGCGAGCTCTGCTCGGTGCCCAGCTTCAGGGTCACGCCCTCGGGCACCGGACCGACGATGACCAGGTCGGCCATGGCGTCATCGCTCAGGTTCTCGTGCTGGATCGCGAAATGAATGGTCTCGCCGGGCTTGACGCTCTCGCGCTCGACGAGCTGCTCGAGGCCGGCCTCATCGCTTTCGACGATGAACAGTTCGAAATTGGCGCGCAGCTCCTCGGCCTGAAGGGCCAGGGCCGATGTGGCGAGCATCGCCACTCCCAGACCTGCGCGGGTGATGGTCGTTACGAGGCACATAGTTAAAGTCTCCTGCTGTCAGGCGGGCCGGCGGGCCGGCATCGCTTGTCGGGTTGATCGGCCCACCTCGGAGATGAGGCGAACTACAGCGACTTTTTCGCGTGAATGGCCTGCTGCTCACATCCCCGAGACCGGATAGGAGAGGGCACCGGTTGGCGGATCCCGCACTGCCAAAGCGCGCCGCGCGTCCGGTTGGACGGCAGGCTCTGCACCATGGGCGGGTCGCCCTGTCCGAAGGGATAGGCGGTTTTGCCGCCCGGCGGGCGCCTCGGCCCGGAAAATCCGGCCAAAGCGCAGGCTCCGGGCCGGCGGCTGCTGGGGATTCGCTATCAGAGGCGGCGGTCAAGCTCTTGTCGGCAAAGGGCGAATCGGTCGGGCGACCGTATCGGAGCGACGCCGCGAAGGGGCAGCGCCGCCGGCAAAGGGCACGCCGCCTATACCGCCGGAGAGGCCCGCCAAGACGAAAGAAGCCGCCCGAAGGCGGCTTCATTCTGCAAGGAGATGCGGTCTGGGATGTTCTCCGGCTCGGTTTGAGCCCGGCGCGCGCGGGGTGGGATCAGACGAAGCCGGCTTCCTTGGCGATCAGCGCCGCATGGGTCCGGTTGCGGGCGTTCAGCTTGCGGCTGAGGGTCTTGACGTGCAGCTTGACCGTGACCTCCTGAAGATCGAGATCGCGGGCGATGGCCTTGTTCGACTGCGCCTTGGTCAGCCCGATCAACACCTGCTTTTCCCGGTCGGTCAGCAATTCGTCGAAGGCATGCGCCGGGTCGTCTTCCTTCTGCGCCATGAAACTCACCGGGGCAAAGGTCTCGCCGGCGGCCATGAAGCGGACCGCGTTGCGCAGCGACCGCGCCGCCATGGTCTTGGGCAGGAACCCGGCCGCCCCGGCCTCGAGCGCCTCTTCGGCGACGGTGCGCGAGGCGGTGCCGGAGAGAATGCCCACCGGGTTGCGGCCATTGACCTCGATGGTTTCGGACAGGCCGTCGAGCCCGTTCATTCCGGGCATGTCGAAATCCAGCAGGACCAGATCGAACGGTCCTTTCTGCCGGATCAGCGACAGCGCCCCGCCCAGATCGTCGGCGGTGTGTACCTGGATGCCATCACCTTCGAGGAAGGCCGCAATGGTGTCGCGCACCAATTCATGATCGTCTGCTATCAGAACATGCATTCTGTCTTGTTCCTATCTCGGCGACCCTTCGGCCACTTGTTACCCATTTCGCTCATTCCGCGCAAGTCTATGGAATAGTTCTGCCTTAGAGTGAACGCATTCTACAATCCGTATGTATGCTCTAGCGGCGGCGCTTACGGTCGATCAACCCTAATGTGCGACACCAATACCACTGACACTCGGCGACTATACCAAAGGTTATAACGAGCATCCTAATACGCCAATGCAGTATGCGATCAGGACGGATTAATATGGCTCGTACAAACCCTGCACTTTAAAGAGTAAGGACCCCGCGATGACCTTGACCCTCAGGCCCCCTTCGACCATGGCCGCGATGCTTTTGCTGACACTGGCCTTTTTTGCCACCACCGCCCTTTCCGAAACGTTGAAGGCACCGGAGGGCGAGGTCATCCTGACGGTCACCGGCAACGTGCATGTCACCAATGCGATGGACAAGGCGGAGTTCGATCTCGAGATGCTCGAGGCGCTGCCGGCCACCGAATTCACCACCTCGACGATCTGGACCGCCGGCGAACAGACCTATACCGGTGTCGAGCTGAAGACCTTTCTCGACAGCCTGGAGGCCACCGGTACAATGATCGATGCCACCGCAATCAACGATTATTCGGTCGAAATCCCGATCAGCGACGCGGTCGAAGGCGGGCCGATCCTGGCCTACAAGAGCGATGGCGCCTATATGTCCCGCCGCGACAAGGGCCCGATCTGGCTGATCTATCCCTATGATCAGAACGCCGACTACCGGTCCGAAACGATCTACAGCCGGAGCATCTGGCAGCTTGACCGGCTCAACGTCAAGTAATTCAGAAGTTAAGACAAAAGGGCGGACCGCATGGCGATCGGCGCAAATATTTCGCACGACAACAGCCTGCGATTTCGCAGGCTTCGCCTTGTGGTGCTGGTCATTTTCCTGGGCGGCCTGGCCACCGCCGGGCTGATCGCGGTCGAGCTTGGCGGCAAGATCCGCGAGCTCAGGCAGGTGCCGCGCGACAATATCCAGTGGAATACCGCGCAGCTCGAGGTGGATTTCCTCAAGTTGCGCACGGCGCTCGACGCCGCCATCGAAGATCCCGCCACGCTCGACGAGCTGCGCAAGCAATTCGACATCTTCTACAGCCGGGTGAAAACGCTCGAAGGCTCGACCCAGACGCTGAACCTCGCGGACAACCCCGAGCTGCGGACGCATCGGCACGACCTCGAGCATTTCCTGATGATGACGGTGCCGCTGATCGATTCCTCCGATGCCGTTCTGATCGATGCGCTGCCGCAGATCGATAGCTGGATCGAGGAGCTCGTCGCGACCCCGCGGCTGTTCGCGCTGGGGGCGGTCCAGGTCATGGCCAGCCTGTCGGACCAGCAGCGGACCGAGATCGTCGAGCTGTTGCGCCGCCTGGCGCTGGTTGCTCTCGGGGTGTTCGGCGCGCTGATCCTGACCCTGGCGACGATGACCTGGCAGCGGCTCGAACTGTCGCGCCGCGCGGCCGCGATCTCCCGCGCCGGGCGGATGCGGGAATCGACGCTGCGCGCCTCGCTCGACGCCATCGTGGTGATCGATGATCAGGGGCTGATCACCGATTTCAACGGCTCGGCGGAAAAGATCTTCGGCTTTCGCAAGGACGAGATCATCGGCCGCAAGCTGTCCGAAACCATCGTGCCGCCGGCCTTCCGCGAGGCCCATGCCGAGGGATTTGTGCGCTACACCTCCTCCGACACCTCCAACATCGTCGATCAGGGCCGGCTCGAGCTGATCGCCATGCACCGCGACGGCCACGAATTTCCGATCGAAGTGTCGATCTCGGAAACCGCGGGCGAGACCGGGCCGGCCTTTGTCTCTTATATCCGCGACATCACCGAGGAAAAGCGCGCCAAGGCCGAGTTGCAGCAGGCCCGCGACGACGCGCTCACCGCCTTCCGCGAGAAATCGCATTTCTTCGCGGTGATGAGCCACGAGATGCGCACCCCGCTCAACGGCATCATGTCGGCGCTCGACCTGATGACCGACGATCCTTTGACCGACAAGCAGAAACGCTATGTCACGATTGCCGAATCCTCCAGCCAGGTGTTGCTGGGCCATATCAACGACGTGCTGCTGATCGAACGGCTCGATTCCGGCGAAAGGACCGCCCCGCTCGCGCCCTTCCGTCCGGTCGCACTGGTCGACGCCGTGGCCGACAGCATGCGGCCGGTGGCCGGGCAGCAGAACACCACCGTGGTGACCGAGCACAGCGGCCCCGACGCCTGTGTCCTGGGCCAGTCGCGGGCGCTGCAACAGGTGGTGATGAACCTGCTGAGCAATGCCGTCAAATTCACCCCCAGCGGCAAGGTGACGATCCGCACCGCCACCCGCGCGGCCGGCAATGACGAGGTCGAGCTTGCCATCGCGGTGGCCGACACCGGCATCGGCATCTCCGAGGAGGATCAGGCGCGGATCTTCGAGGATTTCGTCACCATCGATTCCCCGTACGAGCGGACGGCCACCGGCACCGGCCTCGGGCTGGGCATTGTCCGCCGCCTGGTGCAGCAGATGCAGGGCGAGGTGACCTGCGAGAGCGTGCCCGACGAAGGCACCACCTTTCATGTCACCCTCACCCTGCCCCGCGCCGAGGACGAGGACCGGCCCGCCGCCGCCTCCGGCCCCGCCCGCGACACCGCCGAGATCGCCCCGCTCGATGTGCTGGTGGTCGAGGACAACCCGATCAATGCCGAGGTGCTCGAGGCGATGCTGCTGCGCGAGGGTCACAAGGTCTCGCATGCCAGCGACGGCTTCGAAGGCGTCCATGTGGCCAGCCGCACGCATTTCGACCTGATCCTGATGGATGTCAGCATGCCGAACATGAACGGCATCAAGGCCACTCAGGAAATCCGCGCCTCGCGCGGGCTGTCCAAGAATTCGCCGATCTATGCCGTCACCGCCCACGCCATGCCGAACGAGGTCAAGGAGTTTCTCGCCGCCGGGATGGCGGGCTGCGTGCTCAAGCCGATCCGGCCCGACGCGCTGCGCAAAGTGCTGCACGAGGTCGCGCGCGACCAGGAACACGGCCAGGTGACGGCCCAACCCCATGCCCCGGAGGAAACCGACATGACAAATGCCATGCTGATCGATCTCGACAGCCTCGAAGACATCGCCGCGCTGCTGGGCCAGGAGCGGTTCGACGCCAAGCTCGACAGCTTTGCGACCGAAGCGGAAGACGTGTTGCGCCAGATCGATGCCGCCGCCGCCGCCGGCGACCTGCCGGCGCTGCAATCCGACGCCCATCGTCTTGCCGGCTCTTGCGGGGTCTTTGGTGCAGTGGCGCTGCACCGCGAACTTCAGGCGATCGAGGCGCGCTGCAAGGCCGATGACAAAACGGCCGCCCTCGACATGGCGGCCGGTCTCCCGCAAACTTGGGAGGCGACGCGCCGGGCGCTCAACACGGCGCGGGTCTGAGCCCTGCCCCCGGTCACTGACCGAGGATACGTTTGACGTAGTTGCGGGTCTCGCGGAACGGCGGCACGCCACCGTATTTGCGCACCGCCCCCGGCCCGGCATTATAAGCCGCCAGCGCCAGCCGCCAGTCGCCGAAGCGGTCATATTGCGCGCGCAGGTACTTGGCCCCGCCGCGCAGGTTCTGCACCGGATCATGCGGATTGACCTTCAGCTCGCGCGCCGTGCCCGGCATCAGCTGCGTCAGCCCGATGGCGCCGACATGCGACCGCGCCTTGCTGTTCCAGCCCGATTCCTGCTGGATCAGCGCCAGAAAGAGCTCTTCGGGAATGCGAAAGGCCGAAGCCTGGCGCTTGGCCTCGTCCAGATAGGCCCCGACATGTTTGCCCCGTGGCCTGACCTTGATCCGGGCCAGTTGCAGGCTGCCGGCAGTGGCAATCACCGCCGAGGCACCCACCGGCGGCGGCGCGGGCGCCACATCGCTGCGGGTCGACGTCACGCCGACACGGCGGTCGATCACCGCCGATTGTGCCTGCAAGATCTCCATCCGGCTGGCGCCTGCGGCGCTGAACAGCGCAGCCGCCAGCATCGGGGTCGGGCAGGCCAAGAGAACGAGGGGTAGCAGTCGCCTTGTCACAAACACGTCACTCACTCCTAAAGTTGATTACCAAAGAAGCAGTAGCGGTTTCCCGGCGAGATTTCGGCGACCCGGATGTCGAGCGCAGGGCGCAAAAGGTTAGCCGCCCCAAGGCTTTCGAGAGCGCGCGGCACCGCACCGGACGACACAGGCCAAGGAATGGGTTGCACGGCGGCGCCGGCATGCCTATACGTCAACCCACGCAGGGGAGTCCCGCCGAGGGGACTGAGAGGCAGACAGGGCTTTGGCCCGGTGACGCGACCCTTTGAACCTGACCCAGTTGACACTGGCGTAGGAAGCTGAGGGCGCATCATGGGGGGTTCCCCCGGCTCCCTGACAAGTCGGCCCCGCGCCGCCGCCTCCTCTCCCGGATCATCTGGTGTCTTTTTGAGACTTGAGCTTGAGGAGCGCCACAATGAACGTGCCAAACCCCACCATCACCACCGGCCCCCTGCCCGCATCGCGCAAGATCCACGTGCCGGGCGTGCTGCACCCCGAGATCCGCGTGCCGATGCGCGAGATCTCGGTGCATCCCACCGCCGGCGAGCCGCCGCTGCCGGTCTATGACAGCTCCGGCCCCTATACCGACCCCGACGCGCAGATCGACATTGCCAAGGGCCTGGCGCCGCTGCGCCGCGCCTGGATCGAGGCGCGCGGCGATGTCGAGGAATACGACGGCCGCGAGGTCAAGCCCGAAGACAACGGCTTTGTGCAGGGTGACCGGCTGACGCCGGAGTTCCCGGTGCGCCCGCGCCCGCTGCGCGGCAAGGGCGCCGTCACCCAGCTCGCCTATGCCCGCGCCGGCATCGTCACGCCCGAGATGGAATTCGTCGCCATCCGCGAGAACCAGCTGCGCGAAGCGGTGGGCCCACGCGACGGCGAGGATTGGGGCGCCAACCTGCCCGACCACGTGACGCCCGAGTTCGTCCGCGACGAGATCGCCGCCGGCCGCGCCATCATCCCGGTCAACATCAACCACCCGGAAAGCGAACCGATGATCATCGGCCGCAACTTCCTGGTCAAGATCAACGCCAACATGGGCACCTCGGCCGTGACCTCTTCGATGGAAGAGGAAGTCGACAAGCTGGTCTGGTCGATCCGCTGGGGCGCCGACACGGTGATGGACCTCTCGACCGGCCGCAACATCCACAACACCCGCGAATGGATCATCCGCAACAGCCCGGTCCCGATCGGCACGGTGCCGATCTATCAGGCGCTGGAAAAGGTCAACGGCATCGCCGAAGACCTGACCTGGGAGGTGTTCCGCGACACGCTGATCGAACAGGCCGAGCAGGGGGTGGATTACTTCACCATCCACGCCGGCGTCCGGCTGCACATGGTCCCGATGACCGCCAAACGCGTCACCGGCATCGTCTCGCGCGGCGGCTCGATCATGGCGAAATGGTGCCTGCACCACCACAAGGAGAGCTTCCTCTACGAGCATTTCGACGAGATCTGCGACATCTGCCGCCAGTACGACGTCAGCTTTTCGCTGGGCGACGGTCTGCGCCCCGGCTCGATCGCCGATGCCAATGACGAGGCGCAGTTTGCCGAGCTGGAGACCCTGGGCGAGCTGACCAAGATCGCCTGGGCCAAGGACTGCCAGGTGATGATCGAAGGCCCCGGCCACGTCGCCATGCACAAGATCAAGGAGAACATGGACAAGCAGCTCGAGTGCTGCCACGAGGCGCCGTTCTATACCCTCGGGCCGCTCACCACCGACATCGCGCCGGGCTATGACCACATCACCAGCGGCATTGGTGCCGCGATGATCGGCTGGTTCGGCTGCGCCATGCTCTGCTACGTGACGCCCAAGGAACACCTTGGCCTGCCCGACCGCGACGACGTGAAAACCGGGGTGATCACCTACAAGATCGCGGCCCATGCCGCCGATCTGGCCAAGGGCATGCCCGGCGCGCAGCGGCGCGACGACGCGCTGTCGCGCGCCCGCTTCGAGTTCCGCTGGGAAGACCAGTTCAACCTGGCGCTCGACCCGGAAACCGCGCGCGACTTCCACGACCAGACCCTGCCGAAAGAGGCGCACAAGGTGGCGCATTTCTGCTCGATGTGCGGGCCCAAGTTCTGCTCGATGCGGATCAGCCACGACATCCGCGCCGAAGCGCAGAAAGAGGGCATGGAAGCGATGGCCGCCAAGTTCCGCGAGGGCGGCGAGCTGTATGTGCCCGCGAAAAAGGCGGAACCGGCGGAATGACCACGCTCCGCATTGCCGGGGCGGGGCTCGCGGGCCTCGTCTGCGGCTATGAGCTGGCGCGCCGGGGGGCGCGGGTGGTGCTCTATGAGCGCGCGCCCACCCTCGGCACCGCCAGCGTGGCGCGCTTTGCCGGCGGCATGCTGGCGCCCTGGTGCGAGGCCGCCACGGCCGAGCCCGAGGTGGTGACCCTGGGCCGGGGCGCCGCCGATTGGTGGGCGCAGGTGACAGAGGTGACGCGGCGCGGCACGCTGGTGCTGGCACCGCCGCGCGACCGGGCCGAGATCTCGCGGTTCGCCCGGCGGACCGAGGCGCATCGGCCGGTGGATGACGCGGCGATCACCGCGCTCGAGCCCGACCTTGCCGGGCGCTTCTCGCAGGGGCTGCATTTCGCGCAGGAGGCGCATCTCGACCCTTCCCGGGCGCTGCAAGATCTGGCGCGGGGGATCGCGGCCCATGGCGGCGAGATCCGCCATGGCACCGACGCCCCCCGGCGGATCGACATCGATTGCACCGGCATGGCGGCCCCCCTGCCCGATCTGCGCCCGGTGCGCGGCGAGATGGCGGTGCTGCATTGCCCCGAGGTGTCGATCACCCGCACCCTGCGGCTGTTGCACCCGCGCATCCCGCTCTATCTCGTGCCGCGCGGCGGCGGCACCTATATGATCGGCGCCACCATGGTAGAAAGCTCGTCGGACCGGCCCGCCACCCTGCGCGCGCTGACAGAGCTGTTTTCGGCCGCCTTTGCCCTGCATCCCGGCTTCGCCGAGGCGGCGGTGATCCGCAGCGGCGCCGGGCTGCGCCCGGCTTTCCCCGACAACCTGCCGCGCCTGACCTGTCAGGACGGCATCTGGCACCTCAACGGCCTTTATCGCCACGGCTTCCTGCTGGCCCCCGCCATGGCGCAACGGCTGGCCGACACACTGATCCCGGAGACTGGACATGAAGATACTGGTGAACGCAGAACCGCGTGAGGTCTCGGGCCTCACCCTGTCCGAGGCGCTGGCCGAGCTGGGCTTTGACAGCCCCGCCGTCGCCACCGCGCTGAACGGCGATTTCGTGCCGCGCGACAGCCGCGCCGCGACCGCCTTGCAACACGGCGACCGGCTGGAAGTGCTGGCCCCGATGCAGGGAGGCTGAGATGCGGATCTACGGAGAGACAATCGCCTCGCGGCTGCTGCTCGGCACCGCGCAATACCCCTCGCCCGCCGTTTTGCAGGACGCGATCCGCGCCAGCGGCACCGGCCTTGTCACCGTCTCGCTGCGCCGCGAAACCGTCGATGGCGCCGGCGAGGGCTTTTGGCGCACCCTGCGCGAGACCGGTGCCCGCATCCTGCCCAACACCGCCGGCTGCCACACCGTCAAGGAAGCGGTGACCACCGCCCATATGGCGCGCGAGGTCTTTGCCACCGACTGGCTCAAGCTCGAGGTGATCGGCCATGCCGATACCCTGCAACCGGATGTCTTTGCCCTGGTCGAGGCGGCGCGGATCCTCACCTCGGAGGGTTTCAAGGTGTTTCCCTATACCACCGATGATCTGGTGGTCGGCGAACGGCTGCTTGATGCCGGCTGCGAGCTGCTGATGCCCTGGGGCGCGCCGATCGGCTCGGGCCAGGGGCTGCGCAATCCCGATGCCCTGCGCGCCATGCGGGCGCATTTCCCCGGTGTTCCGCTGGTGGTCGACGCCGGCATCGGCCGGCCCTCCGACGCGGCGCAGGCGATGGAGCTCGGCATGGATGCGGTGCTCCTGAACACCGCCGTGGCCCAGGCCGGCGACCCCGCCGGGATGGCACGCGCCATGGCGCTGGCCGTCGAGGCCGGGCGCGCGGGCTTTGACGCCGACCCGATGGACCGCCGCGACCTGGCGGTGCCCTCGACCCCGGTGCTCGGCCTGGCGGAGCTGGCGTGATGCAGCGGTTCTATCTGATCGTGGGCCATGTCGCCCGGCTGGAACTCTTGGTGCCGCAGGGGGTGAAGTTGGTGCAGCTGCGCATCAAGGACCAGCCCGAGGCCGAGGTGCGGCGCCAGATCGCCCGCGCCCGCGATATCTGTGCCGTGCAGGGCGCGCAGCTGGTGGTCAACGATTACTGGCAGGCGGCGCTCGATCTGAACTGTTCCTTCGTGCATCTCGGGCAGGAGGACATGGAGACCGCCGATTTCGCCGCCCTGCGCCGCGCCGGGGTGCGCTTTGGCCTGTCGACCCATGACGACGCGGAACTGGAGCGCGCCCTCTCGCTCGATCCGGCCTATGTGGCGCTTGGCCCGGTCTATCCGACCTTGCTGAAAAAGATGAAATGGGCGCCGCAGGGCCTTGACCGGGTGACCGACTGGAAACGCCGCGCCGGCCGGGTGCCGCTGGTGGCCATCGGCGGGCTGACGCCCGAGCGCGCGCCCGGGGTTCTGGCGGCCGGCGCCGACAGCCTCGCGGTGGTGACCGATGTGCAGCAGGCCGAAGACCCCGAGGCGCGGGTGCGCGACTGGCTGAAGGTCTGCCAATGAGCCGCTATGCCCGCCAGGAGATCCTGCCCGAGGTCGGCGCCGCCGGCCAGGAGCGGCTGCGCCGGGCGCATGTCGTTGTGATCGGCGCCGGCGGGCTGGGCTGTCCGGTGCTGCAATATCTCGCCGGTGCCGGTGTCGGGCGGATCACGCTCTTTGATCCCGACCATGTCGAGGAAAGCAACCTGCACCGCCAGCCGCTCTACCGCATGGCGGACCTTGGCCGCCCCAAGGCGGAGGCCGCCGCCGAAGCCTTGCGCGGCTTCAACCCCGAGGTACGGTTGCGCGCCCATGTGGCGCCGCTGGGGCCCGGCCTTGCCCCCGGTCTGGTGCAGGCGGCCGATCTGGTGATCGATGCCGCCGACAGTTTCGCGGTGTCTTACATCTTGTCCGACGCCTGCCTCGCCGCCGGCACGCCGCTGATCTCGGCCAGCGCGCTGGGCCAGTCGGGTTATGCCGGTGGATTCTGCGGTGGCGCGCCGTCGCTGCGCGCGGTTTTTCCCGATCTGCCAACCTCGGGCGCCACCTGCGCCACCGCCGGCGTCCTCGGCCCGGCGGTCGGCATGATCGGCAGCTTGCAGGCGCAGCTGGCCTTGCAGCTTCTGCTCGGCACCGGCGCGCCGCTGGGCCGGGTGGTCTCGGTCGATCTGGCCACGATGCGCTTTGGCGGTTTCACCTTCCTCGGCAGCCCCGAACCGGCGCGCCCCTGGCCCTTTCTGGCGCCCGCGATGCTGCGCCCGGACGATCTGGTGATCGAGCTGCGTGACGCCGCCGAAGCCCCCTGCCCGATCACGCCAGAGGCGCTGCGGCTGCCCATGGAAGAGGTTCCCGGACTGACCCCCGCCCCCGGGCAACGGCTGGTCCTGTGCTGCGCCTCGGGGCTGCGCGCCTGGCGCGCGGGCTTGACGTTGCAGGCGCAAGGTATTGAAAATATGTCGATTATCGCCGCAAAGGCCTGCGCGTGACGGGGAAATTGCCCATGGGCAATTTTGTCATTCCGCCGCCATCTCCTCTTCGGCTGCCGGCAGCCAGACGGTGAACTCGGCGCCGCCGGCTTTGCGGTTGCGCACCGAGATCAGCCCGCCGGCGCGCTGGATCAACGTCTGCGAGATCGACAGGCCAAGGCCGGTGCCCTCGCCCCGCTTGGTGGTGAAAAACGGATCGAAAACCGCGCTCAGCATCGCGTCGGGCACCCCGGGGCCGCTGTCACGTACCTTGAGCGCGGTGCCGCGGCGACCGTTGCGGCGCGCTTCGGTCAGGAGAAGCGCGAGCCGGCCGCCCTGGCCCATGGCCTGCACCGCGTTGATGATCAGGTTGACGACCACCTGCTGCATCTCGCCGGGGGCAATGCGCACCGGCGGCACGTCGTCCAGCCGGGTTTCGACACGGACACCGGCCTTGTCGATCACATGCTCCACCAGAACCAGGCAATCGCCGAGCACCGGGGCAAGATCGACCTGGCCGCCCATTTCCTCGATCTCGCCGGGGGCGGCGAATTTCAGCAGCTTGCCGACAATCGCCTGAATGCGCCCGACTTGGGCGTCGATCAGGTTGAGCTCGGTCGCGACCGGGGCGGCGCGCTCCTGCAAGGCCTCGCGCATCACGTCGAGATTGCCCTGGATCACCGCCACCGGATTGTTGATCTCATGCGCCACGCCGGCGGTGATCTCGCCGATCGAGGCCAGCTTTTCGCTCATCACCAACTGCCGGTAGGTTTCTTCCAGCTTGGCATTGGCCGCACGCAGCTCGGCGGTGCGTTCCTCGACGCGGGTGTTCAGCTCATCGGCCCAGGCGCGCAGCTTGCGGTCGCGGTCCTGCACCTGGTCGAGCAGATCGTCGAGATGGCCGGCGACGGCGGCAATCTCGTCGCGCCGCTTCATCCGCCCGATCCGCGCCGAAAGGTCGCCGCGTCCGACCCGGGCCATGGTCTGGGTCATCCGCTCCAGCGGCGCAAAGATGCCGCCGGCCATCCAGAGAAACACCGGCGCCGAGAGCACCAGAACCGCAAAGAACGCCGCCAGCATCCACAGGAAGGCCTGCCGCTTGGCGGCGGTGAACGGCGCCTCGAGAAAGCCGACATAGAGCATGCCCACACGGTCGCCGAAACTGTCGGTCAGCGGCATATAGGCCGAAATATACCAGTCGTTGACCACGAAGGCGCGGTCGAGCCAGGTCTTGCCCTGGCCCAGAACCTGGCCGCGCACCGCCGCCGAGACCCGGGTGCCAAGCGCGCGCACATCCTCGAACAGCCGCACGTTGGTGCTGACCCGCACGTCATCGAGGAACAGTGTCGCCGTGCCCTGCCGTTCGCCGCCGGTGACGGCGTTGAGATAGACCAGCGCGTTGATCGAATCGATGAAATCCAGGTTGCGGTTCAACAGGATGCCCCCCACCAGCACGCCGTCATGTCCGGGCAGGCGCACCGGGCTGGCGGAATGCACCACCATGCCGCGATCCTCGACCTCGCGGTCGGTGGGCACCGCGGCCTCGGTCTCGATCAGCGGGATGCGGGCCTGTGCGGCCAGCGGCGCCGGCAGCGCCCCGGCGGGAAAGATATCGATCCGGGTGTCGGGGCGGCTGAGACCGGCGGCAATCACCGGCCAGCGGTCGGCCTGCGCGCCGGCGGCCTCGGCCGGCAGGTAATACAGGAAATCGAGGCCCAGTTCGGCCTGCTTTTGCCGGAAATACGCCGCCGGATCGCCCTCGGCCAGCACTTCGGCGAATTCGACCGAGCCGGCCAGACCGTGCAGCTCTTCGCCGGTGCCGGTCATCAGCCGGTTGAGATATTGCTCGGCAATCCGCAGGTCGCTTTCGACATTGGCGATCAGCACCTTGTCGTAATCCGCTGTCCAGCGGGTCATGCCGAGCAGCAGGAGCAGCGGCATCAGCAGGATCAGGGGGGCAAGCGCCAGGATCAGCAGGCGCAGGCGAACCGATTGCATCAAGAGACCCTCCCGCCGGCCAGACTATCGGCGGCCGACGGGGCGCGCAAACTCAGATCGGGTTTTTCTCCGCATAGGTCCGAAAGAACGCCAGAAACGCCCGGTCGGGATCGCGTGCGGGCTCTCTGCCCCGGCTCCAGTCGCGCCATTCGCCCTCGACGTGATAGATGTCATACCCCGGGTGGCGCAGCCGCGCAGTCTCGTAGGTTTCGCTGCGCAGGGCGGTGCCGCGGCTTTCCAGCCAGGCCGGCCGCGGCCGGGGTTCCGGCACCAGCCGCTCTTCGGTGCCGGCCATCCGCGCCTTGCGGCCCACCTTGGAAAAGCTCAGCTCGCGTTCCGCCTGGGCCGAGGTGCCGCTGTCCTTGCGCCACCAGCGCAGCTCGACATGGGTCACCCGCCGGCCGGTCTTGACCGGCTCGATCTCGACCACGTAGTCGCTCAGCGCATTGACCTCGGCCATCGCCGGCTCGATCGCCCGCAGCTTGAGGTTCGACCAGGAGGTGAGCTTGCCCTTCGCGACGCCGAGAATGCCGCGCAGATCCTCGAGGCTGAAGCGTTCCGACGAGCGATAGCGCAGATTGCCGCGTTTCTGGATCATCTCGTAAAGCGTCAGCGCATATTTCGACGACAGCGCGAACATCACCTCGCGTTGCAGGCGGGCAAAGACGGTGCTGTCCTTGATGATCCGCCGCAGCCGCTGCGGGATCTCGTATTCCAGCAGCCCGTCGCGCCGCGTGGTCTCGATATTGCCACCCAGAAGCTGCACCCGCTCGATCGCCTCTTCGCCGTCGCGGGTGACGCGGACCTTGACGATCGAGGACATCAGCCGCTCGATGCTCTCGCCGACCCGGTCGTTGGAATTGTGCGAGCCGCGCAGATCGGCCTTGGCGATCACATGGGTCACCGGCTTGTCGATGGCATCCCAGGCGTTTTCCAGCAGCTGGTTGTAGATCCGGCGGTCCGCCAGCGTCAGCGGGGTGACCTCGACAAGGTCGACCAGCTCGCCGGGCTTGACGAGGCTTTCGGCGTTTGGCCGCGCCTCGATGGTGCGATAAGGTTTGCCTGTGGCCACGTGCGTTACCTGACTGCTCTTACTTTTGTAGGCCTTTGGGCGTAAGATATCAAAAGCCGCCGCCCCCGTCCATCACCCGAAAGGTAAGCTTTCGCGCCGGGGATTCGCGCCACCCGATTCGCAATGCCCTGCCCTGCAAGGCTTTTTTCAACGGTTTTTTGCCCCTGTGGCGCGCACCCGAAAGGTAAGTTTTCCACCCTGCCCGATCCGTAAGCCCAGCCGCCCCGATGCGTAAGGACAAACACCCCGAAGCGTAAGCCATGCCGCCCCGGGACGTAAGAATTGGGCGGAATTCCCGTGGTTTGGCAATGCGTTGGATGACGCGAACAAGGAATCCTTGAATCCAGAACAAGAGGGTTTTTTAAATTTGGATTTTTGGGGGTTTTGCCTGCCGCCCGGACACCGTTTGAAGCCGCGACCCGGCCAAGCTTACTTTTCGGGTGCCGCACGGTGCGAAAAAGCCCCGAGGTTCGGAAATTGGGGGCCTCTCCGGTGTTTTCGCGGCATTGGCGGGCAATCGCGCAACTTCCGCTATTTTCGGCATCCGCTGCCGGATTTCGCACTTGAGACGGCTGGCCACAGGGTCCATGATTCGCGTCAAACCACCCCCCTGAGAGGTAGGACATGGAGCAGTCAGCCCTTCCCCCGGTGTCCCTGCGCGAGCTCGACCAGCTTGCCGGGCGCGCCTCCACCGTCATCTCGCGCCTGCGCGACCGCCTGTATGCCCCCGGCACCGAAAAGCGGCTCGAGCTGCAATTCAACGTGCGCCGCGCCGCCGAGATGGTCGGACGCAGCGAAAAGGCGATCCGCGACGCCGAGGCCGACGGCCGCCTGCCGGCGCCGGAGAAAGACCCCGAGACCGGGCGGCGCACCGGCTACAGCCTGACCGATGTGAACCGCATGCGCCAGCTTTTCGGCACCTTGCCGCATCGGGCGCCCGACGATCCGGCGATGGTGCTGGCGGTTCAGAACTTCAAGGGCGGTGTCGGCAAATCGACCACCGTCTGTCACCTGGCGCAATATCTCGCGCTCAAGGGCTATCGCGTCTGCGTCATCGATTGCGACAGCCAGGCTTCGACCACCTCGGTTTTCGGGTTGAACCCCGACGTCGATGTGGATGAAGACGAGGACACGCTTTACCCGTTCTTTCGCCATGGCGGCCCGCCCGATCTGAGCTATGCGCTGCGCGCCACCTATTGGCCGAACATCGCGCTGATCCCCGCCAATTTGGGCCTCTATGACGCCGAATATGAATTCGCCGCCCGCATGGCGCGCGAGAAATCCTTTGTGCTCGACCGGCTGCGTCACGGTATCGAGACCATCAAGGACCGCTTTGATGTCATCCTGCTTGATCCGCCGCCGGCGCTTGGCATGCTTTCGCTGTCGGTGCTGCGCGCGGCCGAGGCGCTGGTGATCCCGGCGCCGCCCAACAACATCGATTTCGGCTCTACCGCGCATTTCCTCAAGATGCTCGGCGCCACGCTCAACGAGCTGGCCGAGGCCGGAGGCGCGCGGGATTATGCATTTGTTAAAATTCTTGCGACCAAGATGAATGACACCAAATCGGCGCATGTCGCCATCAAGCGGATGATGGATGCGGTCTTTCCCATGGATATGCTTCTCTCTGTGCAGAAGGACAGTGCCGAGATCGACAACGCGACGGCCAATCTCTCGACGGTCTACGAGCTGACCGGCGCCGCCACCCGCACCGAGACCCACAAGCGCTGCCGCGCTTATCTCGATGCGGTGGGCCGCGAGATCGAGATTCTGATCCGCAAGACCTGGCCGAGCCATCACGCGCAGCTGCGCAAGGAAGGACTGCTATGACCCGCAAGCATGATGCCATTTTCGACGATGTTCTCAGCGGCTTTGACGCCCCCGACCCGGCCGAAGAAGACCGGGCCGGCGCGCGATTTCTCAAACGCACCACCACGATCTCCGAGCGGCTTTCGGGCGAGCTCGAGGAGAAGACCCTGCGCTGGGTCGACCCCGCCCGCTGCCGCATGTGGGACCGGCACAATCGCGAATATGCGCTGCTCAACGAAGACAATTGCCGCGACCTGATCGATGGCATTCGCTCGCAGGGGCGGCAGGAATTTCCCGCCATCGTGCGCACCTCTGACGATCCGGATTACGACTTCGAGGTGATCTGTGGCGCCCGGCGGCATTTCGCGGTGAGCTGGCTTCGGGCCAACAATTACACCCAGTTCAAATATCTCGTCGAGCTGCGTGACCTGTCGGATGAAGAGGCCTTTCGTCTTGCCGATATCGAGAACCGCGACCGCGAGGACATCTCGGATTACGAGCGGGCGATCGATTATGCCGATGCCGTGGAGCGCTATTACGGCGGCAAGCAGAAGGCGATGGCCGAGCGGCTCGAGGTGTCGCAACCCTGGCTGTCGCGTTACCTGCAACTGGCGAAACTGCCCGAAGAGATCGTCGCCGCCTTTGCCTCGGTGCGCGACATCCGCGAGCGCAACGCCCGCGAGCTGAAGCCGCTTCTGGGGGAGGCCGTGGTCGCCGAACGCGTGCTCGATGCCGCCCGGACCATCGCCCGCGAGCAGGCCCAGGCGCGGCGCGGCAGCGGGGCCTTTGTCGATGGGGCGGCGGTCATGCGGCGGCTGGTCAACGCCGGCAAGCCGGCCGCCCCGAAGCCGCCGCGCGCGGGCAAGATCTATCGGCGCTCATCTGGCGAGGCCGGCATCGAAGTCCGTCGCAAGGGGCGCAAGGTTCTGGTGGAATTCGAGGATTCGCTGTCGCGCCCGCAGCTTGTGGCGGCTTTTGACGCCTACTTGAAAGATCGCTTCTCGCACTGACCCGGAAAATTGCCCATGGGCAATTTTTGCACGGTGAGGCCCCGGCGCGAGGCCGGGGCGCGCCGGCCCCCGTCCCGGCCTCGCGCCGGGACCCCGTGGCTCGCACGGCACAATTGCCCATGGGCAATTTTTTGCAGCCGGACAATTTGACCGGGTTTTGTCGGGCGAGCGACCTCGTTGCGGCCAGTCTGACCCAATCGCTGATCCGTCGTCGAAACCGGCTGGCATCCCTCTGCGGGGAATGCCAGTTTGCCCGAAACGGGAGGGACATCCGGGGATGGTGGATATCTGGAGCGGTCTGGTGCAGGCGGCCTGGCTGGTGGGGACGCTTGATGCGGAACTGCTGGAAATCGCCTTGCGCTCGCTCAAGGTCACGCTCTCGGCGCTGATTATTGCCAGCCTGATCGCCCTGCCCCTGGCGGCCTTGCTCGCGGTGCGCCGCTTCAGGTTTCGCCGCACGGTGATTGCGGTGCTGAATGCGTTGATGGGGCTGCCGCCGGTGGTTGTGGGCCTGGTGGTCTATGTGCTGCTGTCGCGCTCGGGCCCGCTTGGCGTGCTGGGGCTTCTGTTCACGCCGACGGCCATGGTGATCGCCCAGGTCGTCATAATCGTGCCGCTGATTGCCTCGATCGCGCATCAGTCGATCCGCGATCTCTGGCAGGAATACCACGATCTGCTGATCTCGATGAACGTCACCCAGGGACAGAAGATCCGCACCCTGCTGTGGGACAGCCGCCGAGCGCTGCTGACCGCCGCGCTGGCGGGGTTTGGCCGTGGCATCGGCGAGGTGGGCGCGATCATGATCGTCGGCGGCAATATCGATCATGCCACGCGGGTGCTGACCACCGCGATTGCGCTCGAGACCGGGAAAGGCAACTTCGCGCTGGCGCTGGCCTTGGGGTTCGTGCTGATCGCCTTGGCGATTGCGGTCAATCTCGCGATCCATGCGCTCAGCCGGACCGAGCGGGAGGGGCGCTGGTGAGCGACTTGTTTCCGGTCAGGCTCGAGGCGGCCCGAGCCACGCGGCGCGGCAGGACGCTGGTCGGCCCGGTCGATCTCGAACTCGACGGCGCCGGGACAACCGTGGTGATCGGCCCCAACGGCGCCGGCAAGACGACCTTTCTGCGTATGTTGCACGGCACGGCGCGGCTGGGGGGCGGGCGGATTCGCTGGAATTGCACCACCGAAGAGGCGCGGCATCACCAGTGTTTCGTGTTTCAGCAGCCGGTGATGCTGCGGCGCACGGTGATGCAGAACCTGATCTACCCGCTGCGCATGCGCGGCATGTCGCGCGGCGAGGCCGAAGACCGCGCGCGGCGCTGGGCCGCGCGGGTGGGGCTGGGCTCGATGCTGACCCGACAGGCGCCGGTGCTATCCGGCGGCGAGCGGCAGAAGCTGGCGCTGGCGCGGGCGATGATCACCGAGCCGAAGCTGCTGTTTCTCGACGAGCCCTGCGCCTCGCTCGATGGCCGGGCGATGCGCGAGATCGAGGAGATCCTGCAAGAGGCCCGGGCCGGTGGCATGCGGCTGATCCTCTCGACCCACGATATGGGCCAGGCGCGGCGACTGGCCGACGAGGTGCTGTTTCTGCTGCATGGCTGGCTGCACGACCGGGGCGCCGGACCGGAATTTTTCACCCAGCCCGCCACGCCTCAGGCGCGGGCCTTTCTGAACGGAGATATTGTCGAATGAAACATCTGATCCTGTCGCTGGCGCTGATCGCGTGTTCCGGCGCCGCCCTGGCCGCCGAGACGATGAAAATGGCCGTTACCACGTCGTTCCATAATTCCGGGCTGGCGGATGTGTTGCTGCCGCGGATCGCGGCGGACCTCGATCTCGAGGTGCAGCTGCTGGTGGTTGGCACGGGGCAGGCGATCCGGCTGGGCGAGGCGGGTGACGTCGATGCCATCCTGGTGCATTCGCGCGGCGCCGAAGAGACATTTGTCGCGGCAGGGAACGGCACCCACCGGCGCGAGATCATGTACAACGATTTTGTCTTCATCGGGCCCGAGAGCGACCCCGCCGATATCGCCGGTGCGCCGAGCGCCACCGAAGCGCTGCAACGCATTGCCGCGGCCGAGGCGCCGTTTGTCTCGCGCGGGGATGACAGCGGCACCCACAAGAAGGAGCTGAGCCTCTGGGACGACGCCGGGCAGGATCCGGCGACGCTGCACGATTGGTACAAACCCGTGGGCGCCGGCATGGGCGCGGCGCTGAACACCGCCGCCGGCATGGGCGCTTATATCATGTCGGATCGGGCGAGCTGGCTGAATTTCGGCAACAAGGGCGATCTGGCGCTGCTGTTTTCCGGCGATGCGGTGCTGTTCAACCAATATGCCTATCTTCCGGTGAACCCGGAGAAACATGGCCATGTGAAACATGACCTGGCGATGAAGCTGGAAAACTGGCTGGTGTCCGACACCGCAAAGGGGCTGATCGATGGCTACACCATCGACGGCGAGACGCTCTTTGTCTTCAACGCCAAGGCCGCGGACTAGGCGCACCCGAAAGGTAAGCTTTCGCAACCATGGCGCAAGCTTATCGGACATTTTCGGGGAGGGCAGGGCAGGGCGGTTTCCTGCCCGGTGTGCCCGGACAAGCGCCGCGCGGCGGCATTGCCGGGCGGCCACCACGAAAGACTACGCCGGATGGTGGGCCGGGTCACGCGGCGGCGTGAGAGACCCGAGACGTTGTGGCGTTTTTGCCGAGCCCTGCGGCGCGGGTAATCCCGGCCGGGCCGGGGGGCGCTCAGGCACAGCCCAGATGGCGGGAGATCGCGCGGGCGCAGGATGTGACCGCATCGATCACGCTCTGATCGGGCGGCGCGGGCGCATCGAAGGCGCGGGTGGCGTTGATCGCCCCGACGATGCCGCCGGATATGTCGCGGATCGGGGCGGCGACCGAGGCCATGCCACGTTCGAAACTGCCGAGCTGCACCACGACATCGCGCGCGCGGTCGGCGCGCCATTGCGCCAGCAGCGTTGCCATGTTGCGCGGCGTCCCGCGGGGCGCATGATCGTAATGTTCATCCCGGTAGAGCGCGATCAGCGAGGCTTCGTCGAGATCGGTCAGCAGCACCCGGCCCATGGTGGTGGCCGCCGCCGGCAGCCGGCTGCCGACATGCACGATGCTGCCCATGCCCATGCGGCTGGCGACCCGCAGCATGTAAAGCACGCTCTTGCCGTCGCGCACGCCAAGATGGGTCGACCAGTCGGTTTCGTCCCGCAGCGCCTCGATCTCGGGCAGGGCGATCTGCACCAACTCGCGCGAGGCCATGTATCCATGCCCCAGCCGCAGCACCGCCGGCCCCAGCGCATAGGTCTGCCGCCGCGCGTCGTGCAGCAGGAAGCCCAGATGCGCCAGGGTATAGACCGTGCGGAAGGCGGCCGACCGGCTGAGCCCCAGGCTGCGCGCGATATCGCTGAGCGTCAGTTCCTGACGCTCGGAGGTGAAGGCATCCAGCACCGCGAAGCCGCGGAGCAGGCCGGGGACCAGATAGCGGTCTTCATCGGTGTCCGTTTTATCCATGAAACGCCATGTATCAGGTGAAACGCGTGCCGGCTACAAATCTCTGCATCGAATTTTGCACGACAGCCACCACGGAGGACCCGACATGAACATGCGCGCAACCGCCTCGCCGCTCGCGGCGGAACTCAAGGCCCATACCGGGCGCTTCACCGACAAGGAATTCGACTGGAACGCCTTTCCCTCGAACGCCGGTTTCCCCGATCTGGCGCGGGCGCAGATGCGCTATGTCGGGGCAGGGGGCTCGCCCAAGGTGGGCGATACCTCGACGCTCAAGGCCGACAATTTCACCGTCTCGCTGATCTACAAGGAGCCGGGCAAATACGCCGCCTGCCACAGCCATGAAATCGAAGAGAGTTTCCTGATCATCGATGGCGCGCTGATCGTCGGCTGGGAGCGGGACGGCGAGGTCTGCGAGGTCAACCTCGGGCCGAAGGACATGATCCTGAACGCGCGCGAGATCGGCCATGGATTCCGCGTCGACGGGGTGGAGCCGGTGCTGATGTCGATCTCGGTCGATGTCGGCAAGCCGCTGCCGCCGGTCTATCACTATCACCCGAAGGAACATGCGCCCGAGCTGGCCCGGGCGTTTGGCGCCAAGCCGGGCGAGACCATCAAGTTCGATCCCGCCGGCGATCATCCGTTGCAGAAGCTGATGGCGCAATACGTGATTCGCCACGTCGACCAGCCGACGATCTGGGAAGACGCCGGCTTCAGCCGCAAGGTCTATGTCGGCGAGGGCGGTCTGGGCCATGATACCTGCCGCAAGGAGATGTGGGGCGTGCCGTCGCGTGTGGGGATCAAGGGATTCGTGCGCGATGTCGAGGATGCCTTCCTGGTGCTCGAAGGTAGCCTGACCGTGGGCTGGGAAGACAATGGCGAAACCGTCGAGGTCGAGCTCGGGCCGCGCGATCTGGTCAAGACGCCGGCCGGCCGCAAGCACTGGATTCGCAACGATGGCGCCGGCGCGGCCACGGTCTGGCACGTGATCGGTTCGTCGAAGGGCGATGATGTGGTCTACGAAGCCGCCTGAACGCCCAAAACCTGATCACCCGGGCCATGGCGGCTGATCCGCCATGGCCGAGAAGGCCGCCTGCCTGCCCGTAAACGGAGGATGCGGCCTGTGGGGCATCGCCGGTTTCCTTTGGATATCAGCGGCTTGCCCTGACTTCTACGGTTCAAGACCTGACCGCGCCTGCCCCGGAAAAACTTTTCGAAAACACTTGACTCACCGGGGTGGCCTTCAGTTATCATCAATAGTGAACAAGTTGTTCATATTTGAACACCTGCAAGACGGACGAAACATCAAGCAACCGAGAGGAGCCACGTCATGGATGCTTTCAAGGACAGACTTGCACAGCGGGCCGCGGACACCAGCCGCCCGGCGCTGGCGCATCAATGCCGGGGGCGGGAGCTGGAGCCGCAGGAGGCGGATTTCGCGACGGTCCTGATGGAGGTCTATGACGCGGTGGGCCATGAGTATGACGCCGTCGCCACCGCCCTGACCGAGCGCGGCTTTGCGGCGCCGGTCTCGGGCCGTACCGACTGGACCGCCGATCTGGTTCACGATGAGCTGGTGGCGATCAACGCCGCGCTTGACGCGGCATATGCGGAGCACGGGTATGGCGCTTGAGTTCCGCAATGTGACCAAGAAGTTCACCACCAATGCCGGCGACCGGCTGACCGCGGTGAACGACGTGAGCTTTCGGGTCGACGAGGGCGAGTTCGTCTCGGTCGTCGGGCCTTCGGGCTGCGGCAAATCGACGATCCTGTCGATGACCGCCGGGCTCTATCAGCCGAGCGACGGCGAGGTGCTTGTTTCGGATGCGGCGGTGACCGGCCCCAATGCGCATGTCGGTTTCATGCTGCAAAAGGATCTGCTGCTGCCCTGGCGTTCGATCATCTCGAATATCGAGTTCGGGCTGGAGGCGCGCGGCGTGGCCAAGGCGGAACGGCGCGCACGCGCCATGAAGGAGCTGGAGCACTGCCAGCTTGCCGGGTTCGACAGCCATTATCCCTATCAGCTTTCGGGCGGGATGCGGCAGCGCGCGGCGCTGGCCCGCACGCTGGCCATCGACCCCGAGATCATCCTGCTCGACGAGCCGTTCTCGGCGCTGGATGCGCAGACCAAGCTGCTGTTGCAGAATTCCTTTGCCGGCACCATCGCCAAGACCGGCAAGACGACGCTGCTGATCACCCATGATCTGGTGGAGGCGGTGCTGATGTCCGACCGCATTCTGGTGCTGTCGGAACGCCCCGGCACCGTGGTGGCGGAAATCAAGGTCGACCTGCCGAAACGCGACCGGCCGATCGAGCGGCGCGTCATGCCGGAGGTTTCCGACTATGCCGCTCAGCTCTTCAAACACCTGAAACTCGAAGAAAAGGCCGCCTGAGGCGCCGCTCGGAACAGGGAGTCCCGAACATGAAACATCGCATTCTTTCCACCTTCGCCGCCGCCGCCCTGGCGCTGTCCGCCAGTGCCGCCGCTGCGGCCGAAGAAGTCACCTATCTGTTTCCGGCGCCGGATTTCCTTCCGGCTTTCGCGCCGTTCCAGCTTGCCAAGGGCAAGGGCTATTTCGAGGAGGCCGGGCTCGACGTCACCTTTCAGGTGGGCAAGGGCGGCGCCGATGTGGCGACCCAGGTCGCGCTTGGCAATGCCGATCTGGGCGGCGGGATCGGCGACACGCCGATCATCGTGCGGGCCAACGGCCTCGAGATCCGCGGCGTCGCGCTGCTGGGCGGCCGCGGCCTGACCCAGCTCGCCTGGCGCGAGGATGCCGGCATTTCCGGCCCCGAAGACCTCAAGGGCAAGTCGATCGGCGTGCTGTCGTTCCAGGACACCACCTATTACAACTTGCTCGGCGTGCTGGCCTCGGCCGGGCTGAGCAAGACTGATGTCGATATCCAGGCGGTGGGCCCCGGCGGCATCATCCAGTTGAGCATCGCCGGCAAGCTTGACGCCATGTCGGGCGTGCCCGAGTGGATCGCCGCCATCGAGGCCGCCGGCGTCGCGATGGATCAGATGCCGGTCGATTCGGTGTTCCCGGCGATGGCCCAGGCGGTCATCGCCTCGGACGACACCATCGAGGAACGCCCCGAGGTGGTGCAGGGGTTTGTCGAGGCGGTGCTGCGCGGGCTGCGCGACATCTCGGCCGATCCGGCGGCCGCGGCGGCGGATTACGTCAGCTTTGTGCCGCAGCATTCCGAAAATCTCGCCGGGATCGAGGCGATCCTGCGGGCCTACGCCGAGCTGATCTATCCCGAGGGCGAGAACCAGCCGCTGGGCAGCTTTGATCCGGCACGGATCAAGGCGGTGCAGGATTTCTATGTCGATGCCGGGCTGGTGCGCACCGCGGTGCCGGTCGACGAGCTGTACACCAACGAGTTCATCAAATGACCGATACAACTCAGGCCGTGGCCGGGCGCTCTGCCCCGGCCGCCAAGGCCCCCGCTTCCAAGGGAACCCGCCCCATGCGCCTTGCCAATCCGCTTTATGCAAGCCTCGGACTGCTGGTCCTCGTGCTTCTGGCCTGGGAATTTCTGCCCCCGGCGCTGGACGTGCCCAAGTTCATCATTCCGACGCTGACCGATTGCCTGGCCGAACTCTCCCGCATGTGGGCCTTCGAGGGGCTGCTGGGGCATTTCCTGTCGACCGCGCTCTACACCGTGCTGGGCTTTGCCATCGGATCGCTGCTGGGCGCGGTTCTGGGCTATCTGCTGGGCATGTCGGAATTCTGGGAGAAGGTGCTTTCGCCCTATATCCTGGCCTTGCAGATCGCACCCAAGGTGGCCTTTGCGCCGCTGTTCATCATGTGGTTCGGCTATAACGCCATGCCCAAGCTGCTGGTCACCGTGCTGATCGTGTTTTTCCCGGTGCTGGTCAATGTGCTTCAGGCGATGCGCACCGTCGACCGCGATCTGGTGAACCTTGCCCGGGCCTACAACCTCGGCCGGCTGGGCGTGTTCTGGAAAGTCGAGATGCCCTCGACCCTGCCCAACCTGATGGCCGGTCTGCGCATCGCCTCCACCCTGGCCGTGATCGGCGTGACGGTGGGCGAGCTGGTGGGCGGCAACACCGGGCTGGGTTTCCTGATCTCCTACGGCGGCGGCCAGGCCAATGCGGCGATGGTGTTCAACGCGATCCTGCTGCTGACGGTGATCGGCTACGCGCTCTATTTCGCGCTGGTCAAGATCGAGACCCGCGTGCTGCATTACCTGCCCCGCGCCGAGCACTGACGCCGGGCCATGACATCGGGTCGCCCTGCGGCGGCGGCCAGCCAGATTAGGGAGAACGCAAATGACTGTCGTCGACAAGAAAGCGCTGATCGAGAAGCGCGTGAACGAAGGCCTGCGCGGCCAATGGTATCCGGTGGCCAAATCGGTCGAGATCAAGGGCGCGCGCCCCTTCGGCACCAAGCTGCTGGGCCAGAAGCTCGTGCTGTGGCGCGACGGCGCCGGCAAGATCCGCTGCCTCGAGGACTTCTGTCCGCACCGTGGCGCCCCGCTGTCCTATGGCGAGGTGCATGACGGCCATGTCGCCTGTCGCTATCACGGCGTGGTGGTCGATGGCGAAGGCGTGGTGCAGCGGGTGCCGGCGATGCCGGAATGCGCGCTCGAGGGCCGCAAGGCGCTGCAATCCTACACCGTGCAGGAAAGCAACGACGCGGTCTTTGTCTATGTGCCCTCGGCCGACCGGCCCGAACCGCCGGAGCTGGTGCTGCCCAAGGAGATGACCAGCGACGCATGGACCGGCTTTCTCTGCACCTCGGTCTGGGAAACCAACTATCGTTACGCGCTGGATAACCTCGCCGATCCGATGCACGGCTGCTACCTGCATGCCGAGAGCTTTACCCTGGCGTATGGCTCCAAGCAGGACCTGATGCAGCTCAACAAGACCGACGAGGGTTTCCGCATCGAGCGCGTCGGCCAGACCGGCGAGAACTTCGACTGGACCGAGTTCGAGATCCATGACGGCTCGATGTTCTGTTTCCTCGACATTCCCTATCCGCCGGCGGCCGGGCCGGGCGGCGTGTTCCGCATCATCGGCTTTACCACGCCGGTGGATGAGACCACCTGCCGGGTGTTCTTCTGGCGGATGCGCCAGGTCGAGGGCACGGCGCGGGAGAGCTGGCGTTTCCTGTATCGCGCGGTGCTGGAAACCAATCACTGGAACGTGCTCGAGCAGGACCGGGTGATGCTGGAAGGCATGTCGGACGACGCGCGCAAGCGCGAGATGCTCTATCAGCATGATCTGGGTGTCAGCCGCATCCGGCAGATCCTGACCCGGGCGGCCAAGGCGCAGATTGAGGCCGAGCTGAAATCGGCCGCGGTGGCGGCGGAATGAGCCTCGATGGCCGTCATATCCTCGTCACCGGCGCGGCGAGCGGTCTGGGTGAAGTGATCGCCCGGTCGCTTGCCGCCAAGGGCGCGCGCCTGATCCTCGCGGATATCGCCGAGGAGGAGGGTCGGGCCACGGCCGACAGCCTCGGGGCGGCATTTGTGCGGGTCGATCTGGGCGATCCGGATTCGATCCGCGCCTGCGGCGAAGCGGTTGCGCGGCTGACGGCGGGCAAGCTGCACGGGCTGATCAACAACGGCGCGATTGCCACCGGCATCGGCGGCATTCCCTACGACGAGATCGAGCTGGAGAGCTGGGATCTGGTGCAGCGGGTCAATGTGCGCGGCACCTGGCTGATGGTGCGGGCCATGGCGCCGCTGCTGAAAGCCTCGGGATCGGGCCGGGTGGTCAACATGGCGTCGGATACGGCGCTCTGGGGGGCGCCGCGGCTGATGTCCTATGTCGCCAGCAAGGGCGCGGTGATCGCGATGACGCGGTCGTTGGCGCGCGAGCTGGGGCCGGACCGCATCGGGGTGACGGCGGTGGCGCCGGGCATCCTGACCACCGAGAGCACCGATTACGTGCCCGAAGCGCGGCACAGGCAGTATGCCGAAGGCCGTGCGGTGCCCGGGGCACAATCGCCGCAGGACATCACCGACGTGGTGGCCTTTCTCGTGGAGGAGGGCGCGCTGACGCTCACCGGGCAGGTGCTGCCGGTCAACAACGGGTTCGTTTTCGCATGAGCTGGGATGCGCATACCTCCGAGGGCATCGTCTACCTCGAACGCCCCGGCAACGGGCCGGTGCTGGTGCTGCTGCACGGGATCGGCTCGAACGCCGCGTCGTTCACGCCGTTGCTGGCGCATCTGCCGGCGACGGCCCGGGTGATCGCCTGGAACGCGCCGGGATATGGCGGGTCCGAGCCGCTGACCCAGGTCTGGCCGCAGGCGCAGGACTACGCGGCGGCCCTGGAAGGGTTTCTTGACCGGGTGAAGGTGCCGCAATGCGCGCTGCTCGGCCATTCGCTGGGGGCGCTGATCGCGGCCGCCTTTGTCGCCGGTCGGGCCGACCGGGTGACCCATCTGACGCTCGCCGCGCCGGCCATCGGCCACGGCGTCGCGCCGGGCGAGGTGCTCAGCGCCCCGGCGCAGGCGCGGATCGACGATCTGGAGCGGCTGGGGGCCGACGCCTTTGCCGCGGCCCGCGCGCCGCGTCTGGTGCACCGCCCGGAGGACAACCCGGCGGCGCTGAAGCTCGTGCAGGCCGCCATGCGCCAGGTCACCCTGCCGGGCTATGGCCAGGCGGCGCGGATGCTGGCCTCGGGGCGGCTTCTGGACGATGCCGAACGGCTCTGGGTGCCCACCGACGTGATCGTCGGCGCCGCAGACCGGGTGACGCCGCCCGAGGGTGCGCGCCGCGTGCACGACAGGCTGCCCGCCAAGGCGCGCGGCACATACACGGAGCTGCCGGGCCTCGGCCATGCGCTCTATCAACAGGATCCGGCGCGTTTTGCCGCTGCGTTGCGCCAGGGCGCCGCGGCGGTGGTGTGACCGGAGAGGGAGACCGAGATGAGTGAGACCATTCGCACAGAGGCGCTTCGCGGCATCATGATGCGCGGCCCGGGGCTGACCCAGACATTGCCGTTCTACGAGGACATGTGGGGACTGAAGCTGGCCCATGCCGAAGAGGGCACGGCGCTGTTGCGCGGCACCGGCGAGGAGGCGTTCCTCTATGGGCTGAAGGACGGGCCGGTGTTTGGCATCGAGTACATCCATTTCGCCATGCCCGACCGCGCCAGCATGGATGCGCTGCATGCGCAATGCCTGGCCCGGGGCGCGCCGGTGCTGGGCACGCCTTCGGCGTTCGACGATTGGGCGGGCGGTTATGGCTTCGAGGTGCTGGACCCCGACAACCGCCGGCTGCGGTTCCGCTGCGACGCCCGGACGCTGGACGAGGAACCGGAATGGGCCAAGCCGCGCAAGGTCAGCCATGTGGTGCTGAACGCGCCCGACATGGAGGCGACGCAGGCCTTCTACGAAGAGGTTCTGGGCTTCCGGGTGTCGGATTATTCCGCCGACCAGATGGTTTTCCTGCGCTGCAACACCGATCACCACGCCATCGCGCTGGTGCGCGGCAACTACGCCAGCGTGAATCATGTGGCCTTTGAGATGCCCTCGCTTGACGAATTCATGCGCGGCATCGGCCGGATGAAGCAGAAGGGCCATGTGCCCACATGGGGGCCGGGGCGGCACGGGCCGGGGGACAATCCCTTTGCCTATTTCGTCTCGCCCTCGGGTTTCGTGATCGAGTTCACCTCGGAGGTGCAGCAGATCGACGAGGCCACCCACGAGGCCCAGGTCTGGCCGCGCGACGACCCCGAGAAGATGGACCAGTGGATGACCGCAGGCCCGCCGACCCCGGCGCAGCGCGCGGTGATGCAGGGCCGGCCCGATCCGGGCTTTCCCGAACTGCGCGCCAAGGCGAAAGGAGCCGCGTGATGCGATACGATTACGACAAATGCGTCGCGGTGGTGACCGGGGGCTCTTCTGGCATTGGCCTGGCCACGGTGCGGCTGCTGCTGGAAAGCGGCGCGCGGGTTGCCTTTTGCGCCCGCAACGAGAGCCGGCTGAACGAGGTGGCCGCCGTGCTGAAGCGCGATTTCGGAGACGACAACGTGCTGACACAGGCGTTTTCGGTGCTCGACAAGGACGCCGTGCAGGGGTTTGCCGATCTGGTGCATCAGACCTGGGGCCGCTGCGACCTGCTGGTCAACAACGCCGGGCAGGGGCGGATTTCCACCTTCGAGGACACCACGGATGACGACTGGCGCGCGGAATATGAGCTGAAGCTGTTCAGCCAGGTGCTGCCGGTGCGGGTCTTCCTGCCGATGCTGCGCGAGGCTGGGGGTGCGATTGTCGCGGTGAATTCGCTGCTCGCCTACCAGCCCGAGCCGCATATGGTCTGCACCTCTTCGGCGCGGGCCGGGGTGCAGAACCTGCTGAAATCGCTTTCGGTCGAACTGGCGCCCGAGGTGCGGGTCAACTCCGTGCTCTTGGGGCTGATCGGCTCGGGCCAGTGGACCCGACGGTTTGCCGAACGCGAGGACCAGTCGGTCAGCCGGGCCGAATGGTACGGCGCCCTGGCCGAAAAGAAAGGCATTCCGCTCGGCCGTCTGGGCGAGGCCGAGGAAGCCGCCCATGCCATCGCCTTTCTGGGCTCCAGAGCGGCCAGCTACATCACCGGCGCACAGCTCGAAGTCTCGGGCGGCCTGTCCCGTCACATCTGAGGATGCATACCATGAAACACGATCCCATCAGCAAGACCGACACGGTCGGCGATTTCATCGCGCACTACCTGGCCGAGATCGGGGTGTCGGTGATGTTCGGCGTGATCTCGATCCACAACATGCCGATCTTGGACGCGGTGGCCCGGCAGGGGCGGATCCGCTTTGTGCCGGCGCGCGGCGAGGCCGGCGCGATGAACATGGCCGATGCCTATGCACGGGTGTCGGGCGGGCTTGGCGTCTGCCTCACCTCGACCGGCACGGCGGCGGGCAATGCTGCCGGCGCCCAGGCCGAGGCGCTGACCGCCGGCAGCCGCGTGCTGCATATCACCACGCAGGTCGATCTGGGCTATGCCGACCGCGACCGCGCGGCGATCCACGATGTGCCGCGTCAGCCCGAGATGTTGCGCGGGGTGTCGAAATCGGTGCATCGGATGTGGGATTCCAACGGTGCGATCGGCGCCCTGACGGCGGCGGTGTCGGATGCGCTCTCGGCGCCTTCGGGGCCGGTCAGCCTCGAGATTCCGGTGGATGTGCAGCGTGCGCCGGCGGTGGTGATGGCCGCGGTACACGCGCCGGTGCCGACCCGGCCTTCGGCCCCGCAATCGGCGGTGGAAGAGATGGCGCGGCTGATCACCCAGGCGAAACGCCCGCTGATCTGGCTGGGCGGCGGCGCACGCGGCGCGGTGGAAGAGGCGACCGAACTGATGCGCCGGGGTGTCGGCGTCGTGACCTCGACCAACGGGCGCGGCGTGGTTTCGGAGGAAGAGGCGGCCAACCTCGGCGCCTTCAACATGGGGCCGGACGCGATGGAGCTTTATGGCTCCTGCGACCTGATGCTGGTGGTGGGCTCGCGCCTGCGCGGCAACGAGACCCGCAACAACAAGATGCCGCTGCCGCGTCCGCTGTTGCAGATCGACGCCGACGCGGGGCAGGGCGGGCGCAATTACCCGGTGGATGTCTTTGCCCATGGCGATGCCGCCGATACGTTGCGGCGGCTGCTCGCGCTGCTGCCCGAGACGCTCGACACCGATGAGGCGCTGGCGTTCGATATCGCGCGGCTCAAGGCACAGGCCGAGGGGCGTCTGCGCGACACGCTGGGGCCTTACACCGTGGTGGCCGAGGCGATCAGCGGTGCGGTCGGCGCCGGCGGCAACGCCTGGGTGCGCGACGTGACGATCTCGAATTCGACCTATGGCAACCGCTACGTGCGGCTCTCCGATCCGCGTCAGGGCGTGCATGCGCTGGGTGGCGGCATCGGGCAGGGCGTGGCGATGGGGATCGGCGCGGCGCTGGCCTCGCACGGCCCCAAGGCGATCACGCTCTTGGGCGACGGCGGCACCATGCTGGGGCTGGCCGAGATGATCACGGCCGTCGATGAGAAGGCGCCGCTGGTCTATGTGCTGATGAATGATCAGGCCTATGGCGTGATCGAGAACATCCAGGATGCGCAATACGACAGCCGCCGGCATTACTCCAAGGTGGCGGTGCCGGAGTTCGGCGCCTTCTGCGGATCGATCGGCATGCCGCATGTGAAGGTGGACAGGGTGGACGCGTTCGAGGCGGCCTTGCAGGCGGCGCTGGCCACGGAAGGGCCGCGCGTGATCGAGGTCGACATGTGCGCCATCGGCCCCTTTGCCGAGGCCTTTGCCGGGCCGCCGGCGGGCGCTGCGGGCAAGAAGGAGTAAGCCATGCATCTCGGTCTGGTCGGATACGGCAATATCGGCAAGGCGCTGCTGGGCCTCATGGGCGCGGGAGAGCCCGCGCGGCTGACGGTGCTGGCGCGGCCCGGCAAGACGGTGGACCTGCCGGGGGCCGAGGTGGTGGAGACGGTGCAGGAGCTGATCGCCGCCGCGCCCGATCTGCTGGTGGAATGCGCCGGTCATGCGGCGGTGCGCGACACTGCGGTGCCGGCGCTCAGGGCCGGGATCGACGTGGTGCTGGTGTCGATCGGCGCGCTGAGCGATGTCGCGCTGGAACGTGCCCTGCACGCGGCGGCGGAAGAGGGCGGCGCGCGGCTGATCCTGCCGGCGGGGGCCATCGGCGGCATCGACCTGCTCTCGGCCATGGCGCCGGCGGGCGGGCTCGAGGTGACCTATCGCGGCACCAAGCCGCCGCAGGCCTGGCGCGGCACCCCGGCGGAAGAGCTGATCGACCTTGGCGGGCTGACAGCGGCGACGGTGTTCTTCTCGGGCACCGCGCGCGAGGTGGCGCAGGCCTTTCCGAAGAACGCAAATGTGGCGGCAACGCTGGCGCTGGCGGGGGCGGGAATGGACGCGACGCGGGTGGAGCTGGTGGCCGACCCGCAGGCCAGCGGCAACCGGCACGCCTATTCGGTGCATTCGCCGCTGGGGGATTACGAGATCCGGATCGACAATCGGGCCTCGAACGGCAACGCCAAGACCAGCGCGGCAACGATCTATTCGGTGCTGCGCGAGATACGTAACCGCAAAGGACCGGTGGTGATCTGATGAAAATGGAACGCGATATCCTGCCCTCCGGGGCGCTTTACATCGGCGGCGACTGGCGCGAGGGGCGCGGCGCCGAGATCACTTCGGTCTTTCCCGCCGACGGGACGGTGACCCGGGTTCTGCGCGGCGCCTCGACTGAGGATGGCGAAGAGGCCATCGCCCGCGCCAGGGCGGCGCAGCCCGCCTGGGGCGCGCTGAAACCACATGAGCGGGCGCGGGTGCTCCATGCCATCGCCGAGGGGATCGAGGCCAACATCGGCCGCATCTCGCAAATCCAGTCGCAGGACACCGGCAAGACGCTGGCCGAGACGGCGGCGCTGGCCGCATCGGCGGCCGGCACCTTCCGCTATTTCGCCGCCGTGGCCGAAACCATGGACGAGGACATGACCGCGCAGCGTGGCGGGGCGCTGACGCTCTCGGTGCATGAGCCGATGGGTGTGGTGGGGGCGATCACGCCGTGGAATTCGCCGATTGCCTCGGACGCGCAAAAGCTGGCGCCGGCCCTGGCGGCGGGCAATGCGGTGATCCTGAAACCGGCCTCCTGGTCACCGCTCACGGCGCTGGAACTGGCGCGGATCGCGGATGCGGCGGGGCTGCCCAAGGGGCTTCTGTCGGTGCTGCCCGGTTCGGGGCGCGAGATCGGCAACCTGCTGGTGGAACACCCGGATATCGCCAAGATCAGCTTTACCGGCGGCACGTCGACCGGCCGCAGCCTGGCCGAAAAGGCCGGGTGCAAGCTGATGCCGGTGAGCCTGGAACTGGGCGGAAAATCCCCGACCATCGTGTTTGACGACGCGGATATCGAGGTGGCGCTGGCGGGCATTCTCTTCGGGGTGTTCTCGTCCACCGGGCAGAGCTGCATCGCCGGCTCGCGGCTGTTCGTGCAGCGCGGGATCTATGATGCCTTTGTCCCTCGGCTGGTGGCGGCAACCAAACGCTTGCGCGTCGGCCATCCCTTCGCGGAGGGCACGCAGGTTGCATCGCTGATCCATCAGGACCACCGCGACGAGGTGGCGGGCCATGTGGCCCGCGCGCTGGAGGATGGCGGCAGGCTTCTGTGTGGGGGCGGAGCGCCGGACGGGGCGGAATACGCCGAGGGCAGCTATTACCTGCCGACCATCATCGAGGGGCTGGGCAACGATGCGCGGCTCTGCCGCGACGAGGTGTTCGGCCCGGTGCTGGCGGTGCTGCCTTTCGACGGGGAGGACGAGGTGATCGCCCAGGGCAATGACAACGACTATGGATTGGCCTGCGGCATCTGGACCCGCGATTTTCCCCGCGCCTGGCGGGTGGCACGGGCGATCCGGGCCGGAACGGTCTGGATCAACACCTACAAGCAATTCTCGATCTCGACCCCCTTCGGCGGCGATGGCGCCAGCGGGATCGGCCGGGAGAAGGGCCGGCAGGGAATGCGCGCCTATATGCGGCAGAAGGCGATTTATGCTGATCTGACCGGCGCGCCGCACCCTTGGGCCGCGGATGTGGTGAGGGCGTCATGACCGGACAGATCGCGATCATCGGTGCCGGGCCCTCGGGCTGCTTTCTGGCGCAGGCGCTGCTCAAGGCGCAGCCCGATCTGCGGGTCGATCTGATCGACCGGCTGCCGGTGCCCTATGGCCTGGTGCGCTATGGCGTGGCGGCGGATCACCAGGGCACCAAGGGCGTGACCCGGCAGTTCGCGCGGCTCTTTGAACGGCAGGGCGCGCGGTTTTTCGGAAATGTGAGCATTGGCTCGGATATCGGGCTGGAAGATCTGCGCGGCGCCTATGATGCCGTGGTGCTGGCCGCCGGGCTGTCGGCGGATCGGCGGCTGGAGATCCCCGGCAGCGATCTGCCGGGGGTGCATGGCGCGGGCAAGCTGACCCGGGCGCTTTACGAGCATCCCGAGGCCGAGGCGCTGCCCGAGCTGGGAGCGCGGCCGTTGATTGTCGGCAATGGCAATGTGGCGATAGACCTGCTGCGGCTCCTGGCGAAATCGCCTGAGGAACTGGAAGGCTCGGATCTGGGCCAGGGGCCGACGGACTGGCTGGCGGCCAGCGGCATCGAGGAGATCACCATCACCGGGCGCTCGCCGGCGGCGGCGGCCAAGTTCGATACGGTGATGATCAAGGAGCTGGGCAAGCTCGCCGACGTGTCGATCCGGGTGATCGACGCGGGCGAAAGCGATGACCCGGACGCGCAGAAGAAGCTGGCGGCGCTGAATGCGCTGGAGGGCGGCGCCGGGGCGCGGCGCATCACCTTTCGTTTCGGGCTGACGCCGGTGGCGGTCGAAGGCTCCGACAGGGCCGCGGCGGTGCGGTTTTCCACGGCACAGGGCGAAGAGACGCTGGCCTGCACCTCGGTGCTCACCGCCATCGGCTTTGACACGCCCGGCGATCTGCCGCGCGACGCGCTGCTGCGAGAGGAACGGGATGGCGGGCTGGCCGAGGGGCTTTATGCCACCGGCTGGTTCCGGCGCGGCCCGCGCGGCACCATTCCCGACAACCGCGCCGATGCCGGGGCGCTGGCCGAGCGAATCCTCGGCGCGCTCTCCCCCGATCCCGGCAAAGTGGGCGCCGGCATTCTGGCCGGTCTGGACGAGATCACCGATTACGACGGATGGTGCCGCATCGACAGCGCCGAGACCGCCAACCCCCCGCCCGGACGGTGCCGGGCCAAGATCACCACCCGCGAGGGCATGCTGGGCCTCGCCCGACAGGAGGATACGCAATGAACATCCAAGTGCTTTACGGAACCGAAACCGGCAATGCCGAGATGCTGGCCGAGGATATCGTCGCCGAACTTGAGGCCGATCACACGGTCGCGGCCGTCAACCTGGCGGATTTCGACCCCTCGGAATTTGACACCGGCACGCTCTATCTGATGGTCTGTTCGACCTATGGCGATGGCGAGCTGCCGGCCTCGGCGCAGCCCTTTGCCGAGAAGATGGCGGCCGCCAAACCCGATCTGACCGGCGTGCATTTCGGCATCTTCGGCATGGGCGACCGGGAATATGACGAGACCTTCAACGGCGGGCCTGCGACCCTTGCCGCGCTGATGACCGCGGCCGGGGCCACGCAGCTGGGCGAGCGGATCGCGCATGACGCCTCGGGGGCGGAGATGGCCGAGGATCTGGCCTTTCCCTGGGCCGAGGACATCGTGGCCATGGCCGGCGACGCGCTTGGTCAGGCGGCATGAGCACGGCGGCGGAGATCAGGACGCGGCTGACCCGGCCATGGCAGCACGGGACGCATGCGGATTTTCGCGGCGTGACCTGCGAGGCGCCGCTGGATCTGTCGGGCGTGGCCGTCGATGGTGTCGATTTCACCGGCGCGCGCTTTCTTGGCGGGATCGACGCCAGCGGCGCGCGGTTTGACGGGCTGGCCTGGTTTCGCGACGTGGTGGTCGAGGGGCCGGCGCGGTTTGACGGTGCGGTCTTTATGAATGACGCCCGGTTCGAAGGCGCGCGGTTCCAGCGCCCGGCCGGATTCCGCAACACCGAATTCCGCGGCATCGGCCGCTTTGACGGCGCGCAGTTTCCCGAGGGGGCCGACCTCTCCGGCACCACCTGTTACGGCAATTTCTCGCTGCAATCGGTCACCGGCCGGGGCACGGTCAGTTTCCGGGGCAGCGAATGGCTGGGCGGGCTCTGGTGCGACAATGCCAGCCTGCCCGACACGGTCGACCTGTCCGAGACGCAGGTGCATGGCCGGCTCTGGCTGCGCCGGGCGCGGCGTGGCAATGCGGCGCTGCACCCGTCGGATTTCGGCATGTCCTTCGGCTATACCTATATCTGATCGGCGGCCCAGCCGCGATAGCCCAGCGCTTCGGAGATCTCCTGCGCCGCGGCTTTCAGGGTGGTTTCGATCAGCGCCGCCTGTTCGGTGCCTTCGGTAAAGATGCCGGCATGCCCGGTGACATTGATCGCGGCCACGGCCATGCCGCGATGGTCATAGACCGGCGCGGCGGCCGAGCCGATCTCGGGCTCGAAATTCGCCACGCTCCAGGACACCCCGCGCGAACGGTCGTTGGCCAGCTGCTCCATCAGCGTCTCGAGCGAGGTGCGGGTCTTGGCGGTGAAGGCCTCGAGCGGATGCGCCGCGTAGAGATCCTGCAACTCCTGCCGGCTCAGCTCGGCCAGCAGCACCCGGCCGATGGTGGTGGCATGGGCCGGCAGGCGGGTGCCTTCGCGCACCGTGCTGGCGAGATGCGAGACCGGGGTTTCGCGCGCCAGGTAGACGATCTCATGGCCTTCGCGAACGCCGAGATGCGCCGAGAGCTTCAGCCTGTCGACCAGCTGGCACAGCACCGGCCGCGCCGTCGGAACGATGCCCCGGTCGTTCAGCGCCTCGGCGGCCAGCGAGATCAGCCCGGTGCCCAGCCGATAACCGCCCTCGTCCGGCAGCGCCTCGATGATGCGCTCGGCCTCGAGCGTGGCGAGGATGCGGATCAGCGTCGTGCGGTTGATGCCGGTGGCCTTGGCGGCCTGGCTGATCTTGCGGCAGCGGTTGCCCGCCGCGATATAGCGCAGCACCGCCAGCGCACGCACCACCGGCTGCACCGAATACTCCGGCCCCTTGGTCTTGGTCCCGCTCTCAGCGTTCATCATCTGCCCAATCTGTTCAATAATGAACTGCATACGCAACCCCAGCGGGCAAGGCAACCATCTGCCGCCGGCCGCCGCGGTGCTATCCGGCGCAGCAGGACAGGGCGGCCACGTCCGTTTCGAAGGCCTGCGCCGCGAGCTTCAGGCCCTCGACCGTGGTGAGATAGGGCATGATCGTGGCGCCGAGGTCATCGTAGGTCATCCCCGCCTTGAGCGCCATTGCCGCCGTCTGGATGCTGTCGGCGCCTTCAGGTGCGAGGATCTGCGCGCCGAGCAGCCGCCGGCTGCCGGCCTCGGCCACCAGCTTGATGAGCCCGCGCGTGTCGCGGGCGGCGCGCGCCCGGGGAACGGCATCGAGCGGCAGGACCGAGGTGACAACCCGGTGGCCTCGGGCGCGGGCCCGGGCCTCGCTCAGCCCGACACCGGCGACCTGGGGATCGGAGAAGACCACCCAGGGCATGGTGGTGTTGTCGTAGGCCTCTGTCGCGCCGGTCACGGCGTTGCGGGCGGCGAGCCGGGCGCCATAGGCGGCCATGTAGACAAACTGGTCGCGCCCGGTGACATCGCCGGCGGCCCAGACCGTCGAATTGCCGGTGCGCATGTGGCTGTCGACCAGGATGCCGCCGCCCGTGTCGGTCGCGATCCCGGCAGCGGCAAGGTTCAGCCCGGCGCTGTTGGGCACCCGGCCGGTGGCCAGCAACAGCCGTTCCGCTTCGAGGATGTCGCCGCCCGCCAGATGCAGCCGGGCGCCCGCGGCCCCCGGCGACAGCCGCTCGTAGCCGCGCGCGCGGACCAGCCGGATGCCCTCTTTGGCGAGGCAGCCCTCCAGGGCCGCCGACACCTCGGGTTCGGCCTCGGGCAGGACGCCGCGGCGGCTGACCAGGGTGACTGCGACCCCGGCCCGGGCAAAAAGCTGCGCCAGTTCCACGCCGATGTAGCCCGCGCCCAGCACCAGCAGCGAGGCGGGCAGGTCGGTCAGGGCCAGCGCCGACGTGCTGTCGAGGGGGGCGATCTCTTCGATGCCGGGGAGGGCCGGCACATGCGGCCGGGCGCCGGTGGCGATGACGATCCGGGCGGCCGGGAAGCGCCTGCCCGCCACCGTCAGCCGGCCGGTGTCGTCGAAGCGCGCCCGGCCTTCGAGGTAGGTGATGCCCGGGTGGCGGGGCAGGACATCGGCGTATTTCGCCGCGCGCAGCTCTTCAACCAAGGCCTGCTTCTGCGCGACGGTGGCGGCCCAGTCGGTGAGGCGGCCCTGTGCCGTGATCCCGTCGAACCGCGCGGCGGCATGGGCGAGATGCAGGTTCTCGACGGCGCGGATCAGCGTCTTGGAGGGGACGCAGCCGAGGTTCACGCAGGTGCCGCCAAGGGTGCCGGCGCCGATCAGCGCCACCCGCGCCCCGGCTTCGGCGGCGGTGATGGCGGCGGAAAACCCGGCCGAGCCGGCGCCGATCACGGCGAGGTCGGGGGGCGCGGCCCGATCGCGGGGGCTCACGTCTCGGGCGCCCCGGCCAGTGTCGCGCCATAGCCGACGCCGGTTACGGCGGCGAGGATGGCGGCCGGATCGGTCGCGGCATCGTCATAGCGCAGGTCGTAGACCCCGGCGTCGTCCCCGGCTTCGGTGAAGGACAGGATTTCGACGCTCTCGACGCGTTTCATCGCGGTGGCGACGATATAGCTGCACGACGGGCAGGTCAGCCCGGTGACGGCGATGCGGGTGGTGGCCTCGGCGGCCGGGGCCGCGCCCGCCACAAGGGCGAGAGCAACGGCGGAAAGGAGGGATTTCATAAGGAACCTCATGGGTCAGAAGGTCAGAAGAAGGGGTGAAAACGCCGGAAAGGCCAGCGCCAGCAGCACGACAGCCAGCGCGCCCCAGAGCAATCCGCGCATTACACTGCGGTCGATCGGTCGGGCGCAGTGGCCGTCCTGGCAGGCGGCGGCAGGCACCGGGCGGTAGGCTTTCCAGAAGCCGAAGGCGAGCGCCGCCGCCGCCAGCGAAAATGTCACCCACTTGTAGGCATAGAGCGCGGTGAGCTGGCCGATGAAGACGCCGGTGACGCCAAGGCTCACCAGCACCAGCGGCAGGATGCAGCAGGAGGTCATGGCCAGCGCCCCCAGTACCGCGGCGCCGGTGGCGGCCCGGCCGGAGCGGTCGGTCTGGTCTGTCTGGGGCAGGGTCGTGTCGTCTGTCATCACGTGATCTCTGTGTTGCCGCGGAATGACAGACAGTGTACGGTCTGTAGCTGCTACAGGATCAAGGGGGATCGCGATGCCGGATCATCACACCGCCGCGAGCGGGCTTAAGCGGTCGGAGCTTGCCCGGCTGACCGGCTGCAACCTCGAGACCATCCGCTATTACGAGACCGTCGGCCTGATGCCCGAGCCGCCGCGCAGCCCGGCCGGCCATCGCCGCTATGGCGCGGTGCATGTGGAGCGGCTGGGGTTCATCATGCGCGCCCGCGAACTGGGTTTCAGCATGGCCGAGATCCGCGGGCTGCTGGCGATGGTCGACCGGGGCAGCCACAGCTGCGCCGAGGTCGAGAAGATGGGCCGGCATCACCTTGCGGCGGTGCGCGCCAAGATCCGGGATTTGCAGAATATCGAGGCGGTCCTGGCGGAAACCATCGCGCAATGCAGCGGCAGCCGGACGCCGGAATGTCCGCTGCTGGAGGTTCTATCCGCTCCGCCACGGTGAGATTGGGGGCGTGGCGGGTTGGCGGGGGGCCCCGGATCAAGTCCGGGGCGGGTTATCTGGCGGGGAGGCTTCGGATCAGGTCCGGGGCGGGCTATCTGGCAGGGAGGCCCCGGATCAAGTCCGGGGCGGGGTTATGTGGGGGATCGGGGTCGGGGCGGGGTCATTCGTCGAGTGAGCCGTGGATTGCGAATTGCTCGAGCCCGGCGGCCTGGGCCTCGATCACCCGGAATGCCTCGCGCACGCCGGCCTCGGTCAGCTCGCGGGCGACGGTGAGCAGGGTGTTGGCGTCGTGATCCTCGCAGAGCGTCGCCATATGGGCGATCTCCTCGGCCGCGACCGGGCGGGCGGCCTCGACCGAGGGGGCGGCGTAATAGGTGACGAAATGTTGCGCCAGCGCCTCGGTCAGCGCCTCGACCTCCTCGGGCTGTGCCTCGGTGACGGCGACGAAGGTGACCCGGCCGAAGGTTTCGAGCCCAAGCCAGCCGTTGGCGAAGGCCTGCCGCGCCTTGCCGGTGAGGTCGCCCTCGGACCAGTTGGAAAACTCGAAGCCGCCCGAGACGCACCATTCGCCGGTGCGGGCGGGCGAGGCATAGACGCGGGCGTCGCTTTCGTCGAAATGGATCGCGCGGGCGAGTTTCATGGCGCTTCCTCCAGCAGGGCGGTCAGGGGGATCAGGCGGGTTTCGTCGCCCTGGCGCAAGAGCGCGCCAAAGTCTTCGTCGGCCCCGAGGAAGCTGCCGGACTGGCCGCAGAGCGTGATCTCTTCGCCGATGCCATGCACCAGCCCGCGCCATTCCGCGTGCAGCGCGCGGGGGCCGTCGGCGTCCCAGCGGGTGACCCAGTTCAGGGTGTGCCGCGCCCAGGCTTCGAGCAGGGCGGGCGGGGTGACATCGGCGCAGCCTTCGACATAAAGCGCGGTGGTCTCGGGGGTTGCGCCCATCTCGGGCACGCCGGGCAGCAGCGGCAGCTCGAAACCCACCACCAGCCAATCCGGCGTGGCGGCGGGTTCCTGCGTGGCGGCCATCACCCGGAAGCCGCCGCAGGAGGCGCCGTTGATGCGAATGCCGCCGTCCCAGTCGAGATGCACGGCAACCTCGGGCGGGGCCAGCGCGCCGAGCGCGTTCTGAAACCCCACCGCGCAGGCTGGCAGCATCGCCATGGCCCGCGACAGCGCCACCTCGGGGGCAAAGACCAGCGCCGCCTGCATCAGCTCGGGCTTGAGCCGATGCGCGATCAGCCCGGCGTCGCAGCCCGTCACCGCCCGCATCACCGCATGGTCGAAGGCCGGCCCGTTGGCCGCCTCGTCCCACATCAGCGGCGGAAAGGTGAGCGTCTCGGTCATGCGACGCCCTCGGCGACCAGCGCATTGGCCACGTCGCGGAAGGCCCGGGCCTGGGCGCTGTCGGGCTGGCTCACGACGATCGGCGCGCCACCGTCGGCGGCCAGCCGGATGTCGATATGCAGCGGCACTTCGGCCAGCAGCGGCACGCCCAGCTTCTGCGCCTCTGCCGCCACGCCGCCGTGGCCGAAAACATGCTCTTCATGGCCGCAGGAGGAACAGATATGGGTGGACATGTTCTCGATCATGCCGAGCAGCGGCACTTTCAATTGGGTGAACATGTCGATCCCCTTGCGGGCATCCAGCAGCGCCACGTCCTGCGGGGTCGAGACGATCAGCGCGCCATCGACCTGGGTTTTCTGCGCCAGGGTCATCTGCACGTCGCCCGTGCCGGGCGGCAGGTCGACGATCAGGCAGTCGAGCGCGCCCCATTGCACCTGGAACAGCATCTGCTGCAAGGCGCCCATCAGCATCGGCCCGCGCCAGACCACCGCCTGATCGTCATTGGTCATCAGCCCCAGCGACATCAGCGTGACGCCGTGGTTCCTGAGCGGCAGGATTGTCTTGCCGTCGGGCGAGGCGGGCCGACCCGAGACCCCCAGCATGCGCGGCTGCGACGGGCCGTAGACGTCGGCGTCCAGAAGCCCGACCTTGCGGCCCTGCTGCGCCAGCGCGCAGGCGAGGTTGGCGGCGACGGTGGATTTGCCCACGCCGCCCTTGCCCGAGGCGATGGCGATGATATGCGCCACGCCGGGCACCCGTTCGGGCCCCTGCGCCTTGGGGGCCTGCGGTTTCAGGTCGGGCGGTGCCTTTTCCTCATGCGCGGTCAGCACGATCGAGACATTCGTGGCGCCGGCGGATTTCAGCACCTGTTCGGCCTGGTCGCGCGCGCGGGTGTAAGCATCGGCGCGCGACGGCGGGATCTCCATGACAAAGCGCACCGCGTCCTGTTCGACATTCAGCGCGCGCACCACGCCCGAGGCCATCAGGTCGCCGCCCGAGACCGGATCGGAGACCTGTTTCAGTGCGGCCAGTACCTTTTCGCGATCCAGCAAGATTTACTCCTGACCCTTGATCTGGCCGGTGACCTCATGGGTCAGGTCCAGTTCTTCGATGGTGACCACGGCCTTGACCGCATAGGTCTTGCCGCGGGTGTCGGCTTCGCGCATGGCCTCCTCGATGGCCTGCTGCGAGGTGACGCCCACCTGTTTCAGGAATTTGCGCATGGACATGTTGAAATCGTCGGACATCTCGTTTCCTTTGTTTGACTGCGCGGCAGGGCTCACCCTAGCATGGGCCATGGCCCGCCGTCTGATGATAATGCTGTTGATCCTCGGCCTGCCCCTCGGGGCCCGCGCCGAGGACCGGCTGTTGCGGCTCTATGCGCCCGAGGCGCTGGCGGCGACCGGGGTGCTCGACTACATCCTGCCGCGGTTCTCGCTCAAGACCCAGGTCAAGGTGCAGCGGGTCGCGGACCCGGAGGCGGCCGACATGGTGCTGGGCGACGCGGGCCGGGCGCTCTTCGAAGGCGCGGGGCAGGTCTGGCACATGGCGCTGGCGACCGACGACGCGGATGCCGCCCGTTTCGCCGACTGGCTGACCAGCGATGTGGGGCAGCGCACGGCGCTGGCGTATGCGCCGGACGGGGTGGCGCTTTTTACCGAGGCCAGAAAGGCCGAGGCCGAACCCGTCGAGGTCAGCTTTGACGGCGACGCCAGGCTCGGCCATGAGGTGTCGCGCGCCAAGTGCCGGCGCTGCCATGCGGTGGATGAGGCCAGCCGGATGAGCACCATCGGCTCCACGCCGTCCTTCGGCATTCTGCGCAGCCTGCCCGACTGGAACGAGCGGTTCGCCGCCTTCTACCTGCTCAACCCCCATCCGGCCTTCATGATCATCGACGGCGTGACCGAACCGTTCAGCGACCAGCGCCCGCCGCCCATCGTGCCGATCGAGATGAGCCTCGACGAGGTCGAGGCCTTGCTCGCCTATGTCTCGGCGATGCAGGCCAAGGATCTGGGGGCGCCGATCCAGCATCAGTGATCGCGCCGCTTCGACAGGTAATCGTCGGTGGTGCGGACCCTGGGGCGCTCGCCGCCGCTGAACGGGTTGTCGGTGCTGTGGAACTGCGCCTGCACCCGGCAATCGTCGCACATCTGGATCATCCGCAGCTTGTCGCCGGTGAACATGGCGTGGCCCTCCAGCTTGGCCATGATCCGCTCGACCGAGGATTTCACGCCGAAGAGCGCGCCGCATTCGATACAGGCAAAGGGCTCTTCCTCGTTCAGCACGCGCTGCGACAGCGCCGCCTCGGTCAGATCGAGACGCGGCGCGTAGGTGATGGCATCCTCGGGGCAGACATTGGCGCAGAGGCCGCATTGCAGGCAGGCGTCCTCCTGAAAGCGCAACTGCGGCAGGTCGGGGTTGTCGCCCAAAGCGCCCGAGGGGCAGAGCGAGACGCAGGACAGGCAGAGCGTGCAGGCCTCGGTATCGACCAGCACGGCACCGTAGGGCGCGCCTTCGGGCAGCGGCAGGGTTTCGGTGCCGGGGTTGAGCGCGCGGGCGGATTGGCGCGCGATCTGGCGGCGGGTGCCGATGGGGCGGACCGGAGTGGCCAGCGGCGCCGGCGGCGTGGCGTCAAAGAGCGCGTCGGACAGGGCGTCGGGGTCGGTGGTGTCGAGCACCGCCACCGTTTCGCCGGCCATGGCGCGGGCCAGTTCCACCTGCGCCTCCATGGCGGGGCGCTCGGTCTTGGGGCCGGGCAGCAGGGTGACATCGGCGAAACCGGCGGCCAGCGCGGCCAGCGCCTCGGCATGGCCGAAGGCGTTGAGCTCGGGCAGTTCCAGCGGGATGACGGTGGCGGGCAACCCGCGGCCATGGCGGGCCGCGAGGCGGATCATCTCGGCGCCGTGGCCGTCGTGGACCAGCAAGCGCGGGGTGGCGCCGCCGGCCTCGCGGTAGGCCGTGGCCAAGGTCTGGACGCGGGCCATGATGAGATCGACGGGGGGCGCGTCATAGCTGATCGCGCCGGAGGGGCAGGCGGCGGAACAGGCGCCGCAGCCGGCACAGATCATCGGATCGACGGTGACGAATTCCCCGGTGGGCGAGATCGCGCCGGTAGGGCAGAGATCGAGACAGCGGGTGCAGCCGGTCTGCTCGGCGCGGGAATGAGCGCAGAGCAGCGGCTCGGTGCGCACATGCAGCAGCTTTTCGAAGGTGCCGACAAGGTGCGAGGCGGCCATCACGGCAGCGGCGACCGAGGGCGGATGCGCGGGATCGGCGCGCAGGTAGCCTTCGCGTTTCTCATGCGCCGGGAACAGCGGCGGTGCGCCGCGCAGGTCGAGCAGGATGTCGCATTCGCTCTGGCCGCCGTCGCGCGGCGCGGTAAAGCCCAGCGGGCCGCGCCCGGTGGGGTCGATCATGCGCAGCGCGTCGATGGTGACCGAGAACTGGCCAAGCGCGCCGCTGGCCTTGCGCAGCCGGCCGGCGATGACGTCGAAATCGGGCCGGTCGGCCAGATCGGTCGCATCGTCGAGCAGCACGGTCACGCTCAGGTGCGGCGCAAGCTGCGCCGCGGCTTCGAGCGCCACCTCGGCCGGGCCGAGGACCAGGCAGAGCCCCTCGGAGACCACGTCGAGGCTGCGGTCGGACCGCGCGGGCAGCAGGGCCTCGGCCAGAAGGGCGGACATTTTGGGCAGCTTCGGGGCCGGATCTGCGCTCCAACCGGCGCGGTCGCGCAGATCGAGCAGGGCGGGGGCCTCGACCCCCAGCTCCTCGGCCAAAGCGCTAAATGTCCGGCCCTCCTGGGTGCAGCAGAAAATCGCATCTCCGGATGTCAAGGCCTCTCCGGCGCGGTCGATCTGGCCCTGGCACAGCGCCTGACAGGGGGCGGCGGCGTCCAGGCCGGCGCGCTCGGCGAGGGCCTGCGAATCGATTTGCATCGATCCCTGACAATCGCATGTTATCAAGGTCTTGGGCATGATTTTCTCCTCCGGAGCCGCGCCCTCTCCCCACCTCTTTCGAGGCCCGGCGCGGCATCACGCTAATCGCGTTCGCCCCGGGACCACAACCGGTTTTCTGCCGCTCCGGGCCGGTGCCCCCGGTGCTGCGCGGCAGCATCCGGGGCAGTTGATTCGCCGCAGCTGCACGATCGGCTAATCAGACAAAAATCATCAGGTTGGACAAATCGACCGAGGCCGCCAAATCCCCCCGGTCGGGCCGGTCAAATTGTCCGGCGCACCGGGAATTTCCGCCGCGATCGCAGAAAGCGCTTGGCGGCCGTGGCAGGCGCATTTCAAGCTGACGGCAGGGAGAGACAAGTCAAAGTGATCCACAATCCGAAGATGTACCGCACGCTGCCGGTCGGCGTGGTCCTGCGCAAGACGCCCGGCGCCACGCGTTGGGCGGCCTGGCACTGGACGGCGAGCGCCGTGCTGCCGGGCGCGGGGCCGGCGGATTGGCGGGTGATGCGCCAGGAAGACGGGGCGGTGGAATATCACGCCGCGACCATGACGCTCGAATTGCACGGCGCCGAGACCGAGGCCTATCTGCACGGCATCAGCGCGCGGGTGCCCAGCCTCTATGTGGTGATGCGCGATGTGGTGATGCGCGAAGCGGCGGGCGATCCGCCGCTCGAGGTGGTGCTGGTGACGGCCTCGCCCTACGAGGCGCAGGATTACACCGACAGCGGTGAAGAGATCGTCGAGAAGGTGCCGATGCCGCATGGGCTGGTGGCCTGGGTGCGGGAGTTCGTCGAGGATTTCCACCAGGACGAGGTATTCGTGAAGCGGCGCCGCGACCGGACGCGCGTCGATCTGGTGCAGGACGGGGTGGGCGATCCGCGGATCGGCAAGCCGGCGGATATCTATGCCTCGCCGGCCCTGAAGCGGAGGCGGCTGTCATGAGCGCCTGGCTGAAACGCCGTGCCGCGGTGGCGGCCGAGGCCCGGGCCGAGGCAGAGGCGCACGAGGCCTCCTTGCGCCAGGCCGAGGCGCAGGCGCTGGAGGCGCGGCCGGATGCCGAGCTTTTGGCCGAGGCCGGGCTGAAGGAGCCCGAGGCGCTGGTCAGTGCCGAGGAGATCCGGGCGTTCCTCAAACATGCGCTGCCCGACCGGCTGAAGCGGCGGGCCCTGCGGCGGCTCTGGGGGCTGAACCCGGTTCTGGCCAATGTCGACGGGCTGGTCGATTACGGCGAGGATTTCACCGACACGGCAATGTGCGTCGAGAACATGCAGTCGCTCTATACGGTCGGCAAGGGGATGCTCGAGCAGTTCCGGGGGCTGGAGGATGCCGATGAGGCCACGGAGGTCGCGCTGAACCAGGCGACCGCGGTTGATGCCGAGGCTCTCGCGTCCCGGACCTGCTCCGGGACCTCTGTCTCTGATGATGAGGCCGAGACAGACACCGAGGCCCCCCCGGATCGGCTCCGGGGCGGCGGCGCGCTGGCGGGTCTGCCGGCGGACGCGGAGGATCCCGCCCCCCTCGCACCGCGCCACCGCCGCATGCGTTTCACTTTCGAAAGGGTTTGAATGACCACTGCCACCGCACCCAGCATTGCCGAAGAGGACCGCCTGCGCGCGGATCTCTATAATTTCCTCGGGGTGATCCTCTCCGGCCCGCCGGACGAGATGCTGCTGGCGCAGACCGCCGGGCTGACCGGCGATGACAGCGCGCTGGGCCAGGCGATCACCACCCTGGCCAAGCTGGCCAAGGTGACCAAGCCGCAGGCGGCCGAGAGCGAATACAACAAGCTGTTCATCGGTCTGGGGCGCGGCGAGCTGCTGCCTTATGCCTCTTATTACCTGACCGGCTTTCTCAACGAAAAGCCGCTGGCGCTGCTGCGGCAGGACATGGCCAAGCTCGGGCTGGAGCGGGCCGACACCGTGTTTGAACCCGAGGACAATATCGCCAGCCTGATGGAGATGATGGGCGCGATCATTGCCGGGCGGTTCCGCGATCCGGCGGATCTGGGCGCGCAGAAGGACTTCTTTGCCAGGCATATCGGCCCCTGGGCCGGGCATTTTTTTGCCGATCTCGAAGGCGCCCGGAACAGCGTCTTTTACGCGCCGGTGGGCCGCATCGGCCAGGTGTTCATGAGCGTCGAGACGGAGGCCTTCCGTCTTGGCTGAACCGGTGCCTGCGGGCGCCACAACGAGCGGCGGGCGACCGTCGGAACCAGAAGGGGAGAGACGTCATGGCTGACGACAGTGCCAAGGACCGGGGCGCAAGCCGCCGCGATTTCCTGAAACTGGCCGGGACCACGGCGCCGATTGCGGCGGTCGCGGTGGCGGCCAGCGGGACGGAGGCGGAGGCCTCGGAACCCGACCTGACTTCCGAGAGGATGCAGGACACGGCCCATACCCGGGCCTACTTCGCCAGCGCGAAGTTCTGAAGACAACGCGGCCCGGAGCCAACCGGACCGAAGACAGGCCAAGAGCGACTGGTTGCGTGACGCCCGACTGCCCGGAGGCCAACAACAGTACCAAGCGCGCGGCTGGAGCAAGGGCTCGCAGGCTGCCTGCAAGGGAGGAAACGACATGTTGAGGAAAAAGACCAACGGGGTTGCGCGACGCCCCCAGCGGGGCTCGATCCTGTCAGACGTGGCCAAGGCTTCGGTGGACCGCCGCGCGTTCCTGCGCGGATCGGGTCTGGCGATCGGCGGAATGGCCGCGATTGCCGCGACCGGCGGCACGGTGAAACCGGCCTCGGCCCAGACCGCGCCGCGGGGCAGCGTCGAAATTCGCAAATCCGTCTGCACCCATTGCTCGGTCGGCTGCACCGTGATGGCCGAGGTCAGCGACGGCGTCTGGATCGGGCAGGAGCCCGGCTGGGACAGCCCGTTCAACCTGGGCGCCCATTGCGCCAAGGGCGCGAGCGTGCGCGAACACGCCCACGGCGAGCGCCGGCTCAAGTACCCGATGAAGAAAGAGGGCGGCGAGTGGAAGCGGATTTCCTGGGAACAGGCGATCGACGAGATCGGCGACCAGATGATGACGATCCGCGAGGAAAGCGGGCCGGATTCGGTCTATTGGCTGGGCTCGGCCAAGCATTCCAATGAACAGGCCTATCTGTTCCGCAAGTTCGCGGCCTATTGGGGCAGCAACAACGTCGATCACCAGGCCCGGATCTGCCATTCGACGACCGTTGCGGGTGTGGCCAACACATGGGGCTACGGCGCCATGACCAACAGCTACAACGACATTCACAACAGCCGCGCGATCTTCATCATCGGCGGCAACCCGGCCGAGGCGCATCCCGTCTCGCTGCTGCACGTGCTGCGCGCCAAGGAGCAGAACAACGCGCCGCTGATCGTCTGCGATCCGCGCTTCACCCGCACCGCGGCCCATGCCGATGAATACGTGCGGTTCCGGCCCGGTTCGGACGTGGCGCTGATCTGGGGCATTCTCTGGCACATCTTCGAGAACGGCTGGGAGGACAAGGAGTTCATCCGCACCCGGGTCTGGGGGATGGATCAGATCCGCGCCGAGGTGGCCAATTGGACGCCGGAAGAGGTGGAACGGGTCACCGGCACGCCGGGCAGCCAGCTGCGCCGCGTGGCGATGACGCTGGCCAACAACCGCCCCGGCACCGTGATCTGGTGCATGGGCGGCACCCAGCACACCAATGGCAACAACAACACCCGCGCCTATTGCATCCTGCAACTGGCGCTTGGCAACATGGGCACCACCGGTGGCGGCACCAACATCTTCCGTGGCCATGACAACGTGCAGGGCGCGACCGATCTGGGCGTGCTGTCGCACACATTGCCGGGGTACTACGGGCTGTCGAACGGCGCCTGGGCCCATTGGGCGCGCGTCTGGGAGGAAGACCCGGAATGGCTCGCCGCGCAGTTTGCCAAGGTCACCGACAAGGACGGCAAGGAGAAATCGCTTCAGACCCTCACCGGCATCCCGGTGTCGCGCTGGATCGATGGCGTGCTGGAAGACCCCGAGAACATGGACAACCCCGACAAGGTGCGGGCCATGGTGCTCTGGGGCCATGCGCCCAACTCGCAGACCCGCATGACCGAGATGAAAAAGGCGATGGAGATGCTCGACACCCTGGTGGTGATCGACCCCTATCCCACGGTCTCGGCGGTGCTGCACGACCGCACCGATGGCGTCTATCTGCTGCCGGCGGCGACGCAGTTCGAAACCCGCGGTTCGGTCACCGCCTCCAACCGCTCGCTGCAATGGCGCGAACGGGTGGTGGCGCCGCTGTTCGAGAGCAAGCCGGACCAGGAGATCATCGGCCTGTTTGCCAGGAAGTTCGGCTTTCACGACCGCATGTTCCGCAATATCGCGCTCGAGGACGACGGCATCACGCCCGACGCCGAGGATACCCTGCGCGAGATCAACCGGGGCATGTGGACGATCGGTTATACCGGCCAGTCGCCGGAACGGCTGAAGCTGCACATGGACAACCAGCACACCTTTGACCGCACCACGTTGCAGGCCATCGGTGGCCCGGCGGACGGCGATTACTACGGCCTGCCCTGGCCAAGCTGGGGCAACCCCGAGCTGAACCATCCAGGCACGCCCAATCTCTATGACATGTCGAAGCCGGTGGCCGAAGGCGGGCTGTGTTTCCGGGCCCGGTTCGGCGTCGAGCGGGATGGCGACAATCTGCTGGCCGAAGGCGTGTCGAACCCCGGGGCGGAGCTTCAGGACGGCTATCCCGAGTTCACCTATCAGATGCTGGTGGATCTGGGCTGGGATGGCGATCTGACCGAGGCGGAAAAGCGCACCATGGGCCGGATTGCCGGGGTCGAGGGGCTGAACGACTCGGCGGTCGGCAATCAGGACGACGGCGAGGAAGCGGCCAATGCGACACCGGAGGCCGATCAGAGCGACACGGTGCAGCAGACCGCCGAAGGCCAGAACCTGGCCCAGCCGAACGGCACCCAGGGCGCGGCCGAGGAGGTCGGCGAGCAGGCGATGTCGCCCTTCCCCTCGGATTTCAACGAGAAGGTCAGCACGATCAACTGGAAGACCGACCTGTCGGGCGGCATCCAGCGGGTCGCGATCAAGCATGGCTGCGCGCCCTTTGGCAATGCCAAGGCCCGTGCCGTTGTCTGGACCTTCCCGGATCCGATCCCGCTGCACCGCGAGCCGCTTTATACCAACCGGCGCGATCTGGTGGCGGATTATCCGACCTACGAGGACCGCAAGTTCTACCGGTTGCCGACGATGTACGCCTCGATCCAGAAGCAAGACTTCAGCAAGGATTACCCGATGATCCTGACGTCTGGCCGGCTGGTCGAATATGAAGGCGGCGGCGACGAGACCCGGTCGAATCCCTGGCTGGCCGAGTTGCAGCAGGACATGTTTGTCGAGATCAACCCGCGCGACGCCAACAACCTGGGTGTGCGGGACGGCAGCCAGGTCTGGGTCGAAGGGCCGGAGGGCGGCAGGGTCAAGGTCATGGCGATGGTAACGCCGCGGGTGGGCGAGGGCGTGGCCTTCATGCCCTTCCACTTCGGCGGGCACTACCAGGGCGAGGACCAGAGGTCGAAATACCCCGACGGGGCCGATCCCTATGTTCTGGGGGAATCGACCAACGTGGCCCAGACCTATGGCTATGACAGCGTGACCCAGATGCAGGAGACGAAAGCGACTCTCTGCAAGATCATGCCAGCGTAAGGAGAAAGAGATATGGCTAGAGCAAAGTTTCTCTGTGACGCCGAGCGCTGCATCGAATGCAACGCCTGCGTCACGGCCTGCAAGAACGAACATGAGGTGCCCTGGGGGATCAACCGAAGGCGCGTCGTGACCATCCAGGACGGGTCGCCCGGCGAGCGGTCGATCTCGGTGGCCTGCATGCATTGTTCGGATGCGCCCTGCATGGCGGTGTGCCCGGTCGACTGCTTCTACCAGAACGAGGAGGGCATCGTCCTTCACTCCAAGGATCTGTGCATCGGCTGCGGCTATTGCTTCTACGCGTGCCCCTTCGGCGCGCCGCAATATCCGCAGGCGGGCAACTTCGGATCGCGCGGCAAGATGGACAAATGCACCTTCTGCGCCGGCGGCCCCGAGGAAAACCACAGCCAGGCCGAGTTCTCCAAGTACGGGCGCAACCGGATCGCCGAGGGCAAGCTGCCGCTCTGCGCCGAGATGTGTTCGACCAAGGCGCTTCTGGCGGGCGACGGCGACGTGGTGTCGGCGATCTACCGCGAGCGTGTGGTGGCCCGCGGCTTCGGCTCCGGTGCCTGGGGCTGGGGCACGGCCTACGAACAGAAGGGCGGCTGATCAGGGTCCCCCGACACCCGACCGCGCGCGTGCCGAAGGTGGGGTGAGACCCCACCCGACGCTTGCGGCGGGCGGGGCCGGATCGGCCCGCCGCCCTGACAAATTCCACTGGCGCGGCGGCTCTCGGGTCGCCGCGTTTGCGCCTCCGAATTGATCGCGGGAGACCTCCATGCTGCGCCATCTGATGGCCGTACTCTGCCTTGTCCTGTTCACCGCCCCGCTGGCGGCGCAGGAGGCCCAAACCGAATTCGAAGCCCGCCCGCCGGTCGAGAGCACGGCGCCGCCGGTGGACCGCACCGCCACCGGGGGCGCGCAGACGCTGGAGGACATCCTGCGGCGCCAGCGCGGGCTGCCGGTCGACGACAGCTTTCGCCGGGGCAACGATCTGGACGAACCCGCAGCGGTGCCGCAGCTCGGCCCGCTGGGCGGTGCCTCGGACAGCGATTTCTGGCGCGCGCTGCGCTATAACGAGGCCAATGTGAACGTCAGCACCGCGCATCCGGCCGGCGGTGTGCTGGTGCAGGACAATGGCATGTGGTGGCTCGAGTTGCGCGAGGGGCCGCTGCGCATCTATGGCGGCTGGCTGCTGCTTGGCACGATCGGCCTGCTGGCGGTGTTCTTTCTGCTGCGCGGCACCGTGCGGATCGAGGGCGGCAAGGCCGGCCGCACCGTCACCCGTTTCAAGGCGATCGAGCGCTTTGCCCATTGGATGATGGCGGGCTCGTTCCTCCTGCTGGCCTTCACCGGGCTGTTCACGCTGTTCGGCCGCAAGTATTTCATCGGCTGGTTCGGGCTGGAGTTCAACTCGCAGCTGCTGATCGCCTCGAAGTTCATCCACAACAACGTCGCCTGGGCCTTCATGCTGGGGCTCCTCATGGTCTTTGTAATGTGGGTCTGGCACAATCTGCCGGACCGCACCGATCTGACCTGGTTTCGCTATGGCGGCGGCATCATCGGCAAGAAGCACCCGCCGGCCAAGAAGTTCAACGCCGGGCAGAAGATCGTCTTCTGGTCGGTGATCCTGTTCGGCGCCTCGGTGTCGGTCTCGGGGCTGTCGCTGCTCTTTCCCTTCGAGCTGCCGCTGTTCGACGCGACCTTCCGGCACCTGAACGACTGGGGGGTCTACGACTGGGTCGGGTTGCAACCCTTCCCGACCGCGCTGTCGCCGCAGGAAGAGATGCAATATGCCCAGCTCTGGCATGCGATCGTCGGGTTCGTGCTGATGGCGGTGATCATCGGCCATATCTATATCGGCACGCTGGGCATGGAAGGCGCCTATGACGCTATGGGCTCGGGCCAGGTCGACGAGAATTGGGCCGAGCAGCACCATTCGCTCTGGCTCGACAAGGTGAAAGAGCGCGAGGCCGGACCCGAGACCCCGGCGCAGCCGGCGGAATAGCCATGCGGGCGGCGCTTGCAGGGCTGGCACTGGTGTGCGGGGCGGCGGTGTCGGCCGCCGAGTTCACCACGCTCAAGGGCCACGGCGGGCCGGTGATGGCGCTGGCGGTGTCGCCGGACGGCCGCGTGGCCAGCGCCAGTTTCGACAATTCGGTCGGGCTGTGGCGCGGCCGGGTGCCGCAATGGCTCGAAGGACATGCGGCGGCGGTGACGGCGCTGGCCTGGGGGCCGGGAGGTCTGCTGGCCTCGGGCGGGGACGATTTCGCGGTGCGGCTCTGGCAGGTGGAGGTGGAGCCCGAAGCGGCGGGCCAGGAGGCCCCGGATCAGGTCCGGGGCGGGCCGCGCCAGACCGGGGGCGCCGGTGCGCGGGAGCTCGGGCGGCATCGCGGCAAGGTGGCGGCGCTGGCCTTTGCGCCCTCGGGCGGCTGGCTGGCCAGCGGCAGCTGGGACGGCAGCGTGCGGATCTGGCCCCTGGAGGGCGGTGCGGCGCGCGAGCTGGCCCCGCCCGGGGCGCCGGTGAACGCGCTGGCCTGTCTCAGCGACACGGTGCTGCTGGCCGGGACGGCGGGCGGCGAGATCCTGCGTTATGATCTGGCGACCGGCGCGGCGCTGCCGCTGGTGAAACATGGCTTCGGGGTCAACACGCTGGTGGCGGGCGACGGCTGGATCGCCTATGGCGCGGTGGATGGCGGCACGCGGATCGTCGACATGGCGGGCGCGGAGATCGCCGATTTCACCCTCGACCGCCGGCCGATCCTCGCCATGGCCTGGCACGCGGAGACCGCGCAGCTCGCGGTGGGGGACGGGCAGGGCTATATCATGATCGTCGACACCGACAGATGGCAGATCGCCCGCGATTTCCGCGCCACCCGCGCGGGCCCGGTCTGGGCGCTGGATTTCGGCCCCGAGGGCGCGATGCTCTATGCCGGCGGTATCGACGACGTGGGCTATGGCTGGCCGGTGGCCAGCCTCGATGCCTTTGCGCCGGGGATCTCCGGCGAAAGATCGTTCCTGCGCGATGCCGCGACCATGCCCAACGGCGAACGCCAGTTCATGCGCAAATGCTCGATCTGCCACGCGCTGGAACCGGGGCCGTCGCGCAAGGCGGGGCCGAGCCTGTTTGGCGTTTTTGGCCGGCGCGCCGGGGTTTTGCCAGGCTACAGCTATTCCGCTACGCTGGACGGGGCGGAGATTGTCTGGAACGAAGAGACCATCGACGCGCTGTTCGATCAGGGCCCGGACCATTACATTCCCGGCTCGAAGATGCCGATGCAGGTGATCGCCGGGGCGCAGGACCGCGCCGATCTGATCGCCTTTCTGAAAACCGCCACCACGAAGGAAGCCAAGGAATGAAAGCCATGTTCGCCGGATTTGCCGCCATCGTCCTGATCGGCGTCGCGGCCTATTACGGGCTCCATGAACTCGGGTTCTCGGCGCAGGAGGCCTATTCCGGCCCGAATGTCCGGGTCCAGTGAGCGGCGCGCGGCGATGACCCCTTCGGACGAGTTTGGCGGCACGCTCTCGGGTGCGCAGGTTCTGGTGATCGACGACGAGCCGGGGATGCGCAATTTCCTCGTCAAGATCCTCGAGCCGCGCGTCAAGCGGGTCTCCGGTGCCGGGTCACCGGCCGAGGCGACGCGGGCGCTGGACGAGCATCATTTCGATCTGGTGATCCTCGACAATATCATGCCGGGGGGCACCGGGCTCGACTGGGTGACCGAACAGCGCCGGCGCGGCTTCTTTGCCGATACCATCCTGATCACCGCCTATGCCGATCTCGAGACCGCGATTGCCGCGCTCCGGGCCGGGGTGTCGGATTTCGTGCTGAAACCCTTTCGCGCCAATCAGATCCTCGGCGCCATGGCGCGCACGCTCGACCGCAAGAACCTGCGGCGCGACAACCTTCTGCTGCGCCGCGAGCTGCATGCCGGGGCGGGGGCGGGCAAGCTTCTGGGGGCCTCGCCGGCGCTGGCCGAGGTGCGCGGGTTGCTCGACCGGCTGGCGCCCCTGCCGACGCCGGTGCTCTTTACCGGCGAGAGCGGCACCGGCAAGGAGCTGGCGGCGCGGCAGTTGCACGGGCTGTCGGATCGGGCGGAAAAGCCGTTCGTGGCGGTCAATTGCGCCGCCATCGCGGTGGACCGGATCGTGCCCGAGCTGTTCGGCACGGTCGAGGGCGACGGGCGGTTGAAACCCGGGCTGCTGCTGCTGGCCGATGGCGGAACGCTGTTTCTCGACGAGGTGGCGCAGATGCCCGAGACCTTGCAGGCGGCGTTGCTGCGGGTGCTGGAGGATCAGAAGATCCGGCCCGACGGGGCAGAGCGCGAGATTCCGCTGAACCTGCGGTTTCTCTTTGCCACCAACGCCGATCTGGCCTCGGCGGTGGCGGCCGGGCGGTTTCGCGCCGACCTGTATCACCGGGTCAACGTGATGCGGATCGAGATGCCGCCACTGCGCGAGCGCTCCGAGGATATCGTCGAGCTGGCGGCGCTTTTCATGCGCCAGTTCGCCACCACGCTGGGCATGCCGGGGCTGGCGCTCGACGAGGAGACGCTGCTCAAGCTCCGGCGCTACGATTGGCCCGGCAATGTGCGCGAGTTGAAGAACCTGATCGAGCGGTCGGTGATCCTCGGCGGGTTCCCGGATGAGTTCGCGGGCCATGGCGCGGTGACCGGGGCGCAGGCCATCGAGAACCTCGATCTGGTGGTGCAGCGGCATGTGCTGCATGTGCTCGATCTCTGCGACGGCAATCGCGCCGAGGCCGCGCGGCGGCTCGGCGTGTCGCGCAAGACCATCGATCGCAAGGTGACCGCCTGGGCGGAGTGAACCGGCGGGCGGCGGCGCGGCAGCGCGGGCCAAGGCCCCCGTCCCGGACCTGCTCCGGGTCAACTTGATTTACGGAAATGGTGGTTTGCGCGCCGAGGGAGGCGGCTGGTTGTCACAAGTCGGCATGCGGTCCTGAGGCGCGAGGCCCCGGCGCGGGGGCCGGGGCGGGGGGCTCGAAAGGGCGGGTCAGGATACCCGTCCCGGGCTTGTCCCGGGACCTCCCGGCCTGCGGAAGCGGCGGCCCTGGGGGGCGCGAAGGTGGCGGCGATTCGAGAATCGGCCAGGGGGCCGGACGCGCGAGGCCCCGGCGCGAGGGCCGGGGCGGATGCGGCCGCTGGCCCTGTTTGCCGGAATTTTGCGCATTTCAATTTTTTACCGTTTGATAAAATTTTGATCTGTGGCAGGCTGTCAAAAAAGAACAGGGAGACGACATGACCCACCCATTGACCCCAGGTGTGGCCGCAGGGCGGCTCACGACCGAGGAGATAGAGGCGAACTTCGCGGACCTGCATCCGCCGCTCGATCATCACGAAGCCCATGTGGCGGCGGACCGCTGCTACTTCTGTCACGATGCGCCCTGCATCACCGCCTGCCCCACCGACATCGACATTCCGCTGTTCATCCGGCAGATCTCCACCGGCCAGCCCGAGGCGGCGGCGCGGACGATCCTGGAACAGAACATCCTCGGCGGCATGTGCGCCCGGGTCTGCCCGACCGAGACGCTCTGTGAACAGGCCTGCGTGCGCGAGATGGCCGAGGGCAAGCCGGTCGAGATCGGGCGGCTGCAACGCTTTGCCACCGATGCGATGATGACGCGGCAGGGCCATCCCTTTGTCCGTGCCGCTGCGACCGGGAAACATGTGGCGGTGGTCGGCGCCGGGCCGGCGGGGCTGGCCTGTGCCCACCGGCTGGCGATGAAGGGCCACAAGGTCACCATCTACGAGGCCAAGGAAAAGCCCGGCGGGCTCAACGAATACGGCCTTGCCGCCTACAAGACGACCGATGATTTCGCTGCGCGCGAGGTGGACTGGCTGCTGGGAATCGGCGGCATCGAGATCGCCTATGGCCGGATGCTGGGCGGGGATCTGTCGCTCGACGCGCTGCGCGAGGGCCATGACGCGGTGTTCCTCGGGATCGGGCTTGGCGCGGTGAATGCGCTGGAGATGCCCGGTGACGCGGAGGCGGCGAATGCGGTGGATTTCATCGCGGCGCTGCGCCAGGCCGGCGATCTGCGCGCGCTGCCGGTGGGGCGCAACGTGGTGGTGATCGGCGGCGGCATGACGGCGGTCGATGCCGCGGTGCAGGCGCGGCTGCTGGGCGCCGAGAACGTGACGCTGGCCTATCGCCGCGACCGCGACCGGATGGGGGCCTCGAAATTCGAGCAGGACCTGGCGGCCTCGAAAGGCGTGCGGATCATCAGCAATGTGATGCCGGTGGCGCTGGAAGATGGTACCATGGTGCTGGAATACACCGCCGACGTGGACGGCCGGCTGCAAGGCACCGGCGAGCGCATTGAGCTGCCCGCCGACCAGGTGTTGCGCGCCATCGGGCAGATGCTGGTGCCGCTGGGCGATCTCGGGCTGGAGCGCGGCAAGATCGCCGTGGCTGGTGCCGGGCGCAGCGGCATCGCGGGTGTCTGGGCCGGCGGCGATTGCACGCCGGGTGAAGACCTGACGGTGGTGGCCGTGGCCGAGGGGCGCGACGCCGCCGAGGACATCCACGCCGCGCTGATGCAGGCATGACCCCGCCCCGGACCGCGTTCCGGGGCCTGTCCCGGACTTTGATCCGGGGCCTGTCCCGGAGAGTGATCCGGGGCGTTCGTTTCAAGCGCCGCCCAGGAGGCCCCGGATCGGGGTCCGGGGCGCGGAGAGCAAGATCCGCGGCGCTGCACCAAGATTTCGGAGACCTGACCCATGGCTGACCTGACCACCAATTTCCTCGGAATATCCTCACCCAACCCGTTCTGGCTGGCCTCGGCGCCGCCGACCGACAAGGAATACAACGTCCGCCGCGCCTTCGAGGCCGGCTGGGGCGGCGTCGTCTGGAAGACGCTCGGCGAAGAGGGCCTGCCGGTCGTCAATGTCAACGGCCCCCGCTATGGCGCGATCTACGGCGCCGACCGGCGGCTGCTGGGGCTCAACAACATCGAGCTGATCACCGACCGGCCGCTCGAGGTCAACCTCGAGGAAATGGCGCGGGTCAAGGCGGATTATCCCGACCGGGCGCTCATTGCCTCGATCATGGTGCCCTGCGAAGAGGCGGCCTGGAAGGCGATCCTGCCGCGGGTGGCCGAGACCGGCGCCGACGGCATCGAGCTGAATTTCGGCTGTCCGCACGGCATGTCGGAACGCGGCATGGGCTCGGCCGTGGGCCAGGTGCCGGAATACATCGAGATGGTGACCCGCTGGTGCAAGCAGAACTATGACCGGCCCGTCATCGTCAAGCTGACCCCCAACATCACCGACATCCGCAAGCCGGCGACGGCGGCCAGGAACGGCGGCGCCGATGCGGTGAGCCTGATCAACACGATCAATTCGATCACCTCGATCGATCTCGACAATTTCGCGCCGGAGCCGACGATCGACGGCAAGGGCAGCCATGGCGGCTATTGCGGCCCGGCGGTCAAGCCGATCGCCCTGTCGATGGTTTCGGAGATTGCCCGCAACCCCGAGACCCGGGGCCTGCCGATCTCGGGCATCGGCGGGGTGACCACCTGGCGCGATGCGGCCGAATTCATCGCGCTCGGCGCCGGCAACGTCCAGGTCTGCACCGCCGCCATGACCTATGGCTTCAAGATCGTCGAAGAGATGAAACGCGGCCTCAGCGAATGGATGGACGAAAAGGGCTTTGCCCGGGTCGAGGATTTTGTCGGCATGGCGGTGCCCAATGTCACCGACTGGCAATACCTGAATCTCAACTATGTCACCAAGGCGCGGATCGATCAGGAGGCCTGTATCAAATGCGGCCGCTGTTATGCCGCCTGCGAGGACACCTCGCACCAGGCCATCGCGATGACACCCGACCGCACCTTCGAGGTGATCGACGCGGAATGTGTCGCCTGCAACCTCTGCGTCGATGTCTGCCCGGTCGAGAACTGCATCTCGATGGAGCGGCTGGCCGCCGGCGCCGTCGATCCGCGCACCGGCCGCGTGGTGCAGGAGGACTATGCCAACTGGACCACCCATCCCAACAACCCGATGGCACCGCAGGCGGCAGAGTGACGCCGCTGCTTCACCCTGGTGTCAGCAGGCGGCGGAACAGCGTCTCCAGATGCGCCTCCGCCGCCTCGAAGGGGTTGTCCTGGCCCAGCACCGCCGTGACCTGCACCTGGAAATCGGCGTAATGCTGGGTCAGCGCCCAGATCGAGAAGATCAGATGCACCGGATCGACCGGCGCCAGCCGGCCGGCGGCGCACCAGCCGCGAATCGTCTCGGCCGTCTCGTCGACCAGCGCGCGCAGGTCGGTTTCGAGGATCGGCAGGATGCGCGGCGCGCCTTGCAGGATCTCGTTGGCGAACAGCCGGCTTTCGCGCGGGTAGTCGCGGGCCAGCTCGAGCTTGCGCTTCACATAGGCCAGGATTTCCTCGAGCGGGTCGCCGCTGGCATCCAGCGCGCGCAGCGGGTCGAGCCAGGCGGTCAGCAGCGCCTGCAACAAATCCTGGTGCATCGCCTCCTTGGAGGGAAAATAATACAGCAGGTTGGGCTTGGAGAGGCCGGATTCGCCGGCGATCTGATCGAGGGTCGCGCCGCGAAAGCCGTATTGCGAAAAGACCTGCAAGGCGGCCTGAAGGATGCGCTCGCGGTTGCGAAGCTGAATCCGGGTGCGCGATTTGCCGTTCGCCGTGCGGCGGGCCGCGCCTTGCGCGATTGCCGAAGTCTCCGTCATGCCGTGGAATTCCTGCCCAAAAATAAACCAATTGCCTGCCACAGCCGAGAGTGCCTTGACTGACTTCTCACCCGTGGTAGCGTTCTTTTGACCGATTGGTCAAATTCAATGAGAGCCCGAAGGGCCTTTATCACCGACAGGGGGTGACATGACCGAACCGACAGCCAACATGACCGTCGATGGCGACCGTCTTTGGGACAGTCTCATGGAGATGGCCAGGATCGGCCCTGGCGTGGCCGGCGGCAACAACCGCCAGACCGTGACCGACGAGGACGGCGAGGGCCGGGCGCTGTTTCAGCGCTGGTGCGAGGCGGCGGGCTGTTCGATGGGGCTGGATCAGATGGGCAACATGTTCGCCCGGCGCGAAGGCAGCGACCCCGAGGCGCTGCCGGTCTATGTGGGCAGCCATCTCGACACCCAGCCCACCGGCGGCAAATATGACGGCGTGCTGGGGGTGCTGGGCGGGCTGGAGATCCTGCGCACGCTGAACGATCTGGACATCCGGACCAGGCACCCGATCGTGGTCACCAACTGGACCAACGAGGAGGGCACGCGTTTTGCCCCCGCCATGCTGGCGTCCGGCGTCTTTGCCGGGGTTCACGCCCAGGACTGGGCGTATGACCGCGAGGATCACGACGGCAAAAAATTCGGTGACGAACTGGCGCGGATCGGCTGGAAGGGCGAGGAAGAGGTGGGCGCCCGCAAGATGCACGCCTTCTTTGAGCTGCATATCGAGCAGGGGCCGATCCTCGAGGCCGAGGGCAAGGACATCGGCGTCGTCACCCACGGCCAGGGCCTAAGCTGGACCCAGGTGACGGTGACCGGCAAGGAGAGCCACACCGGCTCGACGCCGATGCCGATGCGCAAGAACGCCGGGCTCGGCATGGCGCGCATCCTCGACAAGGTCGACGAGATCGCCTGGTCGCACAAGCCCGATGCGGTGGGCGCGGCGGGCCATATCGAGGTCTTTCCCAATTCGCGCAACGTGATCCCCGGCAAGGCGGTGTTCACCGTCGATTTCCGCTCGCCCGAGCTTGCTGTGATCGAGGACATGGAAGCGCGGCTCCGCAAGGAGGCGCGGGCGATCTGCGACGAGATGGGGCTCGAGGTCGCCTTCGAAAAGGTCGGCGGCTTCGATCCGGTGACCTTTGACGAAGGCTGCGTGACGGCGGTGCGCGCGGCGGCCGAGCGGCTGGGCTATTCGCATCGCGACATCATCTCCGGCGCGGGGCATGACGCCTGCTGGATCAACCGGGTGGCGCCGACGGCGATGGTGATGTGCCCCTGCGTCGACGGGCTGTCGCACAACGAGGCCGAGGAGATCTCGAAGGCGTGGGCCAAGGCCGGGGCCGATGTCCTGCTGCATGCGGTGGTGGAAACGGCGGGGATCGAGGGGTGAGGTTTCACGTCTCTCCCGTCCCGGACCTGATCCGGGACCTCTTGGCGGAGAGCGAGGCCCCGGCGCGGGGGCCGGGGCGTGGCCGGCGAATGGAGGCGTGTTTGCCCCGGCGCGTGTCATCCACACCGCCCGTCCCGGACCTGATCCGGGACCTCATGGCTGACCGGGAGGCCCCGGCGCGGGGGCCGGGGCGCGGCCCGCGAACGGAGGCGTGTTTGCCCCGCCGCGTGTCACCCGCCCCTCGCGTCCCGGACCTGATCCGGGACCTCGTGGCTGACCGGGAGGCCCCGCCCCGGGATTCACGTGGCGTTAACCCGGCGCTGCCCACCATCGGGCATGGGGCATTTCGTCTACATCCTGGCATCGCGGCCGGGCGGCGCGATCTACATCGGCCGCAGCCGCAACCTGCGCGCCCGGATCGCGGCGCATTGCGCCGGGCTCTCGCGGCACACGGAGCGCTACAACATCCGCACCCTGGTCTGGTTCGAGGCGCATGCGGATTTCGAGACATCGCTCTTGCGCGAACGCCGTCTCAAACACTGGCGGCGCGCGTGGAAAGACGCGCTGATCATGGAACACAACCCGCAGTGGCGGGACATCACACATCTCGTTCCCGAGTAGCCGCCGGTGAGATCCCGGCGCATGGCCGGGACGGGCGACCGGAGGAGACACACACATGAGCAAAGTCATCAAGAACGGCACCATCGTCACCCACGACCGGACCTACAAGGCCGATGTGCTGGTCGAAAACGGCGTTATCGCCGAGATCGGCCCCGACCTGAAAGGCGACGAAACCCTCGACGCCAGCGGCTGTTATGTCATGCCCGGCGGCATCGACCCGCACACCCACCTGGAAATGCCTTTCATGGGCACCTATTCCACCGATGATTTCGACAGCGGCACCCGTGCCGCGCTGGCCGGCGGCACCACGATGGTGGTGGATTTCGCCCTGCCCAGCCCCGGTCAGGGCCTGCTCGACGCGCTCAAGATGTGGGACAACAAATCCACCCGGGCGCATTGCGATTACAGCTTCCACATGGCCGTCACCTGGTGGAGCGAACAGGTGTTCAACGAGATGGAGACCGTGGTCAAGGAGCGCGGCATCAACACCTTCAAGCACTTCATGGCCTACAAGGGCGCGCTGATGGTGCAGGATGACGAGATGTACGCCAGCTTCCAGCGGATCGGCGAGCTGGGCGGCATTGCCATGGTCCATGCCGAGAACGGCGATGTGGTGGCCGATCTTCAGCAGAAGCTGCTGGCCGAGGGCAACACCGGGCCGGAGGCACATGCCTATTCCCGCCCGCCGCAGGTCGAAGGCGAGGCCGCCAACCGCGCCATCATGATCGCCGACATGGCCGGCGTGCCGCTCTATATCGTCCATGTCTCCTGTGAAGAGGCGCATGAGGCCATCCGCCGCGCCCGCCAGCAGGGCAAGCGGGTCTGGGGCGAGCCGCTGATCCAGCATCTGACGCTGGATGACAGCGAATACATGAACAAGGATTGGGACCACGCCGCCCGCCGCGTCATGTCGCCGCCGTTCCGCAACCAGAAGCACCAGGACAGCCTCTGGGCCGGATTGCAAGCCGGCTCGCTCTCGGTCGTGGCGACGGACCATTGCGCCTTTACCACCGAGCAGAAACGCTATGGCGTCGGCGATTTCACCAAGATCCCCAATGGCACCGGCGGGCTCGAGGACCGGATGCCGATGCTCTGGACCCATGGTGTCGAGACCGGCCGGCTGACGCCCGAGGAATTTGTCGCCGTGACCTCGACCAATGTCGCCAAGGTGCTGAACTGCTACCCGCGGAAAGGCGCGATCCTGCCCGGGGCGGATGCCGATATCGTGGTCTGGGATCCGGAAAAGACCAAGACCATTCACGCCGACACACAGGTTTCGGCGATCGATTACAACGTCTTCGAGGGCAAGGAGGTCAAGGGCCTGCCGCGCTTTACCCTGACGCGCGGCCATGTGGCGGTGCATGACGGCGAGCTGCGCAGCCAGGAGGGCCATGGCGAATTTGTCAAACGCACGCCCAATACCGCCACCAACAAGGCGCTGTCGAGGTGGAAGGAGCTGACCGCGCCGCGTCCGGTGGAACGCTCGGGCATTCCGGCGAGCGGGGTCTGACGACCGGTGGCGCGCCCCCGGTGCAGCAGCGGCACCGCCGCCGCGTGTTCCGCCGGCGGCCGGCGTCTGGCTAGGCGGGCCGCGTGCCGGCCCGGCGACATGCGGCTTGCCTTCTGTGACAGCCGTGGCAAGGATCAAGAGGAGACACCCAACCCGTGAGCATTCCCGCCCCCCAGGCCGACCCCAAGGTGATATCCATGGACAGACCGGCCAAGGCAGCCGCAGAGATCGTGATCCGCGCCGACCATCTCGACCTGACCTTCGAGACCAATGACGGCCCGGTTCATGCGCTGCGCGACATCACGCTCGACATCCCGAAAGGCGCCTTTGTCAGTTTCATCGGCCCCTCGGGCTGTGGCAAGACCACCTTTCTGCGCTGTATCGCGGCGCTGGAGCAGCCGACCGGCGGCAGCCTGACGGTCAACGGCATGACCCCCGATGCGGCCCGCCGGGCGCGGGCCTATGGCTATGTGTTTCAGGCGGCGGGGCTCTATCCCTGGCGCAGCATCGGCCGCAATATCGCCCTGCCGCTGGAGATCATGGGGTTTTCCCGGGCGGAACAGAAAGAGCGCATCGCCCGGGTGCTCGATCTGGTCGATCTCGGCGGTTTCGAGAAGAAATTCCCCTGGCAGCTCTCGGGCGGCATGCAGCAGCGGGCGTCGATTGCCCGGGCGCTGGCCTTCGATGCCGATCTGCTGTTGATGGACGAGCCTTTCGGCGCGCTCGACGAGATCGTGCGCGACCGGCTCAATGAAGAGGTGCTGCGGCTCTGGGCGCGGACCCAGAAGACCATCGGCTTCGTCACCCATTCGATCCCCGAGGCGGTCTATCTCTCGACCCATATCGTGGTGATGTCGCCGCGGCCCGGGCGGATCACCGACGTGATCGAGAGCCCGCTGCCGGCCGAGCGCCCGCTCGACATCCGCGACACGCCCGAGTTCATCGAAATCGCGCACCGCGTGCGCGAGGGCCTGCGCGCGGGGTACGAGGAATGAGCGCGCCGGCCTTTCCCGTCCCGGGCCTGACCCGGAACCTCGCGGCCAGAGGCGAGGCCCCGGCGCGGCGGCCGGGGCGTGTGGTGCTTGAGACATCCGTCCCGGGCTTGCCCCGGGACCCCGCGGTCAAGGAGGTGCACCATGACTGAAGCCGCAGCCGTCACGAGCGCCCGCGCCGCGTCGGGGACGCGGTGGGGCCTGCCGCCGGTGTTGGCGGTGGTCCTTGCGTTGATCGGCCTGTGGTATCTCGCCGTGGTGCCGATGAACGTGCAGGAGGTGCTGACCCGGGCGGAACGCGCCGGGGTGACCGTCCAGCCCGAGAGCGCCGTGGCGCGGCGCGACATGGGCACCTGGGCGCTGGTCGCCGGCAATCCGCATGCGCTCGGCGAAAGCTGGTCGCTCGACCGCCCGCGCCTGCCGGCGCCGCATCAGGTGGTGGCCGAGCTCTACAAATCGACCTGGGTGGAAGAGACCCGGGGCCGCCGCGGCCTGGTGAACTCGGGCAGCCTGTCGAACCGGGGCCTGCTGCATCACGCGCTGGTCACGCTCAACGCCACGCTGGTGGGTTTCCTGATCGGCACCGGCCTCGGCATCCTCCTGGCGGTGGGGATCGTGCATTCCCGGGTCATGGACATGTCGGTGATGCCCTGGGCCATCGTCAGCCAGACCATCCCGATCGTCGCGCTGGCGCCAATGATCATCGTGGTGCTCTATTCGGTGGGCGTTCAGGGCCTGCTGCCCAAGGCTGTGATCTCGGCTTACCTGTCGTTCTTTCCGGTGGTGGTCGGCATGGTCAAGGGGCTCAGGAGCCCCGACGCCATGCAGATGGACCTGATGCGCACCTACAATGCCTCGCCCGGCACGGTGCTGGCCAAGCTGCGGCTGCCGGCTTCGGTGCCTTATCTCTTCGCCTCGCTCAAGATCGCCGTGGCGGCCAGCCTCGTCGGCGCCATCGTCGGCGAATTGCCGGTGCAGAAGGGCGGGCTTGGCGCGCGGATGCTGGCCGGCAGTTATTATGGCCAGACGGTGCAGATCTGGTCGGCGCTGTTTCTGGCGGCGGCGCTGGCGGCGCTTCTGGTCTGGGCGATCAGCGCGGTCGAACGCCGGGCCTTGCAGCGGATGGGGATGGGCGCATGACACAGGTGATCGGAGCTCTGGCGGTCTGGGCCGCCGGCTGGCTGCTCAATCTTCGGCTGGCCAACGGGCCGGCGCATGACAGCCGCGCGGTGCGGCTGGCGGTGCCGCTGATCTTTGGCGCGACGCTGCTGGTGATGTGGGAGCTGATCGTGCGCGGCCTGGGCGTGCCGACGGTGATCCTGCCGCCGCCCAGCCAGATCGCCGCCACCTTTGCCGGCAACCTGGTGATGCTCTGGGGCGATTTCGTGCAGACCATCCTCAAGGGCGCGCTGGCCGGCTGGGTGATCGGCTGCGGGGCGGCCTTTCTGACGGCGCTTTTGGTCGACCGCTTCGACTACCTGCGCCGGGGGCTGCTGCCGCTGGGCAATTTCATGGCCGCCTTGCCGATTGTCGGCACCGCGCCGATCCTGGTGATGTGGTTCGGCTTCGGCTGGCAGTCCAAGGCGGCGGTGGTGGTGCTCATGGTCTATTTCCCGATGCTGGTGAACACTGTCGCCGGCCTTCAGGAAACTTCGGCCATGCAACGCGACCTGATGCGCACCTATGCCGCCGGCTGGGGCCAGACCCTGCGCAGCCTGCGCCTGCCTGCGGCCTTGCCCTTCATCTTCAACGGGTTGAAGATCACCTCGACGCTGGCGCTGATCGGCGCCATCGTTGCCGAGTTCTTTGGCTCGCCGACGCTGGGGCTGGGATTTCGCATCTCGACCTCGATCGGACAGCTTGACCTCGGGCTGGTCTGGTCGGCAATCCTTGTGGCGGCGCTCACCGGCACGCTGGTCTACGGGATCATCGCGCTGACCGAGAAGACCCTGACCTTCTGGCATCCCTCGCAGCGGGGCTGACCGGCGAAACAATAAGACAAGTCCAACAGGAGAGACGATCATGAAACAGACCTTCCTTGCCGCCGCGCTGGCCTCGACGGCGCTTACCGGCGCCGCCCTGGCGCAGGATCAGGACGTGACCCTGCAATTGAAATGGGTGACCCAGTCGCAATTCGCCGGCTATTACGTGGCGCTGGAAAACGGCTATTACGACGACGAGGGCCTCAACGTCACCGTGCTGCCCGGCGGGCCCGACATCGCGCCCACGCAGGTGATCGCCGGTGGCGGCGCCGATGTGATCGTCGAATGGATGCCGGCGGCGCTGGCGGCGCGCGAAAACGGGCTGCCGCTGGTCAATATCGCCCAGCCGTTCAAGAGCTCGGGCATGATGCTGACCTGCTGGAAGGACGCCGGCATCGAAGGCCCCGAAGACCTCGACAACCGCACCCTCGGCGTCTGGTTCTTTGGCAATGAATACCCGTTCCTGTCGTGGATGAGCAGCCTCGGCGTCGCCACCGACGGCAAGGCCGAAGGCTCGGTCGAGGTGCTGAAACAGGGCTTCAACGTCGATCCGCTGTTGCAGCGCCAGGCCGATTGCATCTCGACCATGACCTACAATGAATATTGGCAGGTGATCGATGCCGGCGTCGCGCCCGAGGAGCTGGTGACCTTCAAGTACCAGGATCAGGGCGTCGCCACCATGGAGGACGGGCTTTACGTGCTGGAAGAGGATCTCGAGGATCCCGACTTCGTGGCCAAGATGGAGAAATTCGTCCGCGCCTCGATGCAGGGCTGGAAATGGGCCGAGGAAAACCCGGAAGAGGCGGCCATGATCGTGCTCGATTATGACGAGACCGGCGCCCAGACCGAAGAGCACCAGATCCGCATGATGGGCGAGGTCGCCAAGCTCACCGCCGGATCGAACGGCGCGCTGGCGGAAGAGGATTACCAGCGCACGGTCGACACTTTGCTGGCCGGTGGCTCCGATCCGGTGATCACCAAGCAGCCCGAGGGTGCCTGGACCTCCGAAATCACCGACGCCGCGCTGAACTGAGCGGCACCGGGCCGGCCCGGTGGGGAACCTGCCGGGCCAGCCCGTCTCAGACCGTTGCGCCGGCGGTCTCCGGGTGCCGGCGGTGCGGCTGGGCCAGCCGGTGGCGCAGCAGGCGCAGGGCCCGGCGCGGCCAGCAGAACCGCCAGCCGGGCGGGCGCGGCGGCTCCAGCCGCTCGGCCCAGATCCAGAGCGACAGCGCCAGCATGACGCCGAAATGGCCGCCCGGCAGCATCAACCCCAAGAGCATCAGCGGCGCGCAGCTTGTCAGGCAGGCGCCGCCGCTGCGCGCCCCCAGCCACAGCGCGTCGCGCCAGAGCCGCGGCGCGAACCCGGCCAGAACCGGGCGGCGATGGCAGCGGTTGAGCGCGCGCTGTTTGGCCGGGCTGGCCTGCCAGAGCAGCGCCAGCCCCAGCGCCAGCGGCCAGAGCGGCACGCCCGACAGCAGCCGCAGGCCCAGCGCCAGCCCGATCAGCCCGACGCCGGCCGCCATCCAGACGCCGAAATAGCCCGCCAGCACCAGACATTCGGCCACAGGGCGCAGATCGGCGAAGGTCCGGGCCCGGACATGGCCCAGCACCGGCAAGAGCGTCGGCAGCATCATCGCCGCCACCATCAGCGCCCAGCCAAGCGCCAGCGTGCCGGGCGGCACATAGGTGAAGAAAAAGCCGAGGCTCTCGGGCGAGGGTAAAGACCAGATCCGGCCCGGGGAACAGAGCGGGGATAGCGCCAGGCCGGTGTTTCCAAGCGCCAGAAGCCCCCAGGCCGGCAGGGCCAGAAGCGCGAGCGGCAGGGCGGTTCTCAGCCGCTCGCGCCGGGCCGGAGTGGTGATGCGGAGCCGGGCGGTCACTCGTGCTGCCGGTGGATGCTGACGCGGCCGATGTGGATGCGGCCGGCCTCGGGCACCGGGTCCAGCGGCACCAGCCGGACCGAGAGCGCCTCGGTGGTGAAACCGCCTTGCAGGTGCAGAAGGTCGACGATCTCGGTGATCTCCAGCGCGGCGTTCAGCCCGCTGCCGGCATGTTCGGCGTCGGGCGCGCTGGCCTGCCGCACACCAAAGAGCGAGACGGTGCCGGCCTTGTGCTGCGCCGCCTCGTCGCCGCCGGCCGGGCCGAGAAAGACATGAAACAGCGTCGCATCGTCCAGCCCGGTGATGTTTTCGAGGTTGAGGAACACCCGGTCCGGGGCGGAACGGGTGCCGGGATCGCGGCTGTCGGCCATGCGGGCGCGGGCGGCGGGATCGGTGCGCACCGTGGTACGCTGGGCCGCGCTGCCCGACAGCGAGAGGCCTTCGTCGCTGGCGCCGACCATTTCCGATTTGTTCCTATCTGCCATTCCGGCGCCTCCCGCGCGCTCCGCCATGCCCAGGGTCCGCATCCGGGTCTCGGCGGCCACCAGCACCGGCGCCGCGGCGCCCGGTGTCAGATCGTCGTAATCATAGCCCAGATCGGCGAGCTTGCGCATCATTTTCGGCGTGTAGGGCCAGGGGCTGCCGTCCGGTTTCGGCATGGCAAAGCCGCGCTGGCCAAGGCTCTCGGGTCCGTCGAGCCAGTCGAGGTTGTTGGGATTGGTGAAATCGCTGGGATCCGCCTTGGGCTTGTCGGCGGGAAAGCGGTTCCAGCTCTCCCACAGCCGGTCGATGTTGCAATGGTGCAGGTAGAAGACCGGGTCGAGCGCGGCCGAAATCGGCGTCGACATCAGCCCCAGAAGCGGCCCGCCCTGAAACAGGCCGCCGTCGGGGTCGCGCCCGCCCACCAGTCCGTGCACGGTGTTGTGTGGCGCGGATTCGCAGCCGCCGCTGTTGCCGCCGTTCCAGTTGAAGCCGGTCGAGGGCCCGCCAAAACCGGTGCTGACGCCGCCACCCGGCCCGGTATAGACCGGGTCCTGCATCGGCTTGAGATCGGTGGCGCTGCCCACGTCGAACGGGGTCTGCCCGCCCATCACGCCCCAGCGCTGCGCGACAAACAGCGGGTTGTCGCCCGTGCCGTCGGGCCAGTCGGGGGAGCGAAACGCCGGCGGCAGCAGGTTCTGGCCCTCGCCGAAATAATTCCAGTAGGGCAGGGCCCAGCTCTCATGCGGCCCGTTCTGCGCCTTGATCTCGGCGCGCAACACCTCTTCCAGCGCCAGAAGATAGCCACGGTGCCAGGGCAGGAAATACCAGGATTGGTGCTGGCACTGGTTCAGAAAGGTGCGGGTGAGCGTGGCGTCGGGGTCGGGCTCGGAGGGATCGGTCAGCCCGTAGTGATCCCAGAGATCGCGCCAGATGCCGTGGATCGCGCCAAAGAAATTCCAGCTGGTCGGCTCGGCCAGCGGCCGGGCCTTCATCGCCTTGACGGCGCGGGCATACCACAGGATCGGCGCGGCCCAGGAGTCTCCGAGATCAAAGACATTCTGACGGGTACGGGTGTCGGACATGGCAATATCCTTTGCAAATGCGATGCGGTCAATCGAACTGCCGGACAGCCGCGCCGAAAATGCGGCGCGGTTTATCTTACCGGTAGTGGTGCGATGGTAGCACAAAAACCGCTATAGTTGAAATCTATTTGCCCGGCCCCCATGTCGGGCCGGGCTCTGGCATAGGGTTATTTCGACAGATAGCCTTCGAGCGCCGCCACCTCGCCCTTGCTGCCAAAGAACAGCGGCACCCGGTCGTGCAGATGGCCGGGCACCAGATCGAGGATCGGCGTAAAGCCGTCGCTGGCGCCGCCGCCGGCCTGTTCCATCAGATAGGCGATGGGAAAGGCCTCGTAGGCCAGCCGCAGATAACCTTCCTCATAGCCTGGCCGGCGGTCGGCGGGATAGAGGAACATGCCGCCCGAGCGCAGCACCCGGTGGACATCGCCCACCGCCGCCGCGATCCAGCGCATGTTGAACTCGCGCCCGCGCGCGCCTTCGGGGCCGCGCAGCAGGTCTTCGGCGTAATATTGCAGCGGCGGGGTCCAGCGGCGGATGTTCGAGGCGTTGAAGGCGACAACCGAGGTCTCTTCCTTGATCGAAACCCCCTGATCGTCGACGTAGAACTGACCGCTGGCCTGATCGAGCGTGGCAATCGCCACGCCCTGGCCCATGGAAAAACCCATGTCGACCGAATGACCGAAGGAGACATAGCCGGCCGCGATCACCTCGCGCCCCGGCCGCAGAAAGCTCTCGCCGGCGGGAAAGACGCAGAACAGCGCCCCAAGGGGCGCGCCGATGCCGATGCTGCCGGATCCGTCGATCGGATCCATCGCCACATCGAACAGCCCCTCCGGGTCGAGCGCGATCACCTCTTCGGATTCCTCCGACAGCACCCGCGCCACCGAAACCTCGCGCAGCGCCTCGATCAGATAGTCATGCGCCGCCATGTCCAGCGCCTTTTGCTTGTCGCCGGATTCATTGGTGCCGACGATGGCGGTGGGGTCGCCGGGCAGGCGGCCCTGACCCAGCCGCGCGGCCAGCGGTATGGCGGCGCGGGCAAAGGTGCGGATCACGCCGGCGAGCGCCTGCTTGCCGGCATCCTCCCCCGCCTGATCGGCCAGAAATTGCGTCAGTTTCGGCGCGGCGATCTCGCCATCGGCGGCGAGCGTCATCGGGGGCAGGGTCATGGGGCTCCTCTGGGGGCTGGCGTTTTGGCCTGAATACCGGCTTGGCCCGGTGACGCAAAGGCAGCCGCGCGAGAAAAATCCCGATTGCGTCTCCGGCGCCAAGGCGCCGGCGCCACGGCTGCACCCCGCGCCATTGACCGGGGCCGAGGTGAGGCCATATATACTACTCAGTAGCATAAGGGAGCCCGTGGATGAGCGTGAAAGCATCGATTTCCCTGACCGAGGCGCAGGAGGCCTATGCAAGGTCGCTGGTGGCCGAGGGCCGCTATGCAAGCCTGAGCGCGGTGTTGCAACAGGGGCTGGAACTGTTGCGCAACCAGTCGGAAACCAGCGATGCCCTGCGCGCGCTGCTGGCGGAACGGCAGGCCGGCGGCTTTGTCACGCCGCAAGAGGGGCGGGCCGGCACGCAAGAGATGATCGCGCGCAAACGGGCCGAACGTGGCCTATGAGGTGCTGCGCGCGGCGGCTGTCGCGCGCGATCTGGAACTGATCTTCGATTTTCTCACCGAAGTCGCCGAAGGGTTCGGCGAAAGCCCGGACCGCGCCTTTGCGCTGGCCGAGGCCCGGCTGGCCGAGATCGAGCGGGCGCTCGACGCGCTGGGCCGCGCGCCGCATCAGGGCACGCTGCGGCCGCATCTGGGCCAGGCCGTGCGCAATGTCACCAAGGGCCGCGCGGTGATCTACTTCGACACCGACGACGACCGCCGGATCCTGCGCGTGCTCGCGGTGTTCTTTGGCGGGCAGGATCACCACAGCCACATCCTGTTGCGGCTGTTGTCAGGCGGGCCGTAACGTCAGGACAGCACCCGGGCGAGCTGGGCGCAGGCCTTCATCGCCGCCTCGGTCTTGCCCTTTTGCAGGAACTCTTCCATCCGCCGCAGCGCCGCCCCGGCGCAGATGAAATCAAAGGCCAGCGCCGGGTCATAGTCCGTCCGCTTGATCTCGAAATACAGCACCGGCGTGTCGACCGCGCCATAGCTGTACTTGTAGCGTTCGTTGCCGTGGCAGAAATCGTAACAGATCAGCCCCTGGTCGATCGCCCAGTCGATGCTGTGGAAATGCAGCAACTGGCCGATGCCCTTTTCCTCGGCCGCGGGATCGCGGCCGCCGGCGATGAAATGCGCCACGCCGTTGCGCCGGTCGATCACATGGCCCAGCGCGCCCAGCGGCCGGTCGCCTTTCCACAGGATCGGCAGGAAGACGGCGCCGATCTCATGCGCGGCGGTCAGCACGTCACGGTAGTTGCCGGCAACCCGGTCGGCGGTCTTTTCGCCCTTCTGCGGCTGCCAGCGCAGCTTCCACAGGCCGATCATCACGTCGAGCGCCTCGGCAAAGCCGGCGCCGTCGGCCCGGGTGATGTGCATGGCACCGCTGTCGAGGTGGTCGCGTTTCAGCCGGGCGTATTTCTGCCGGCGGTTGGCGCTGACCTGATTGGCCAGATAGGCCGGAAAGTCCTCGGGCAGGTCGACCTGCGGACAGACCAGATTGTCGGTTGTTTTCCTGTTGATCAGGTATTCCTTGTAGCTGACGTCGAACCCCTTGGCCGCAAAGGCATCGGTGAACAGCCGGCAGCGCCGGTCCTGCGCCACGTAGCGCATCGAGAATTTCATCCAGGGCATGCCGGCCAGGTGATCGGTCACCGCGCGCAGGGCGGCGGCCTCGTGTTCGGGGTGGCACAGAAAGCCGGTGTATTCGCTCCAGAGCAGCCGGCCGCCGGCCTCGAGCTCGGTCTGAAACTCGGCGCGGCTGCGGCTCCAGTGCGTCCGGTATTTCAGCGGCAGAAGACAGAGCACGCGGCCCGGATGGCGCGGGTCTTCGGCCACCAGCACGGTCCAGCGATAGGGATGGGCGCGAAACGCCTGCGCCATCCATTCCCAGGTGAGAAAGATCGTGGCCTCGGGGTCGCGGGCCTGCAATTCCTCCCAGACCGGGCGCAGCGCATCGAGGCCGGCGGGGGTGTCGACAAGGCGCACGGCAATGGCGCTTGCCTCGGCGGGGGTGGGCGATTGCAGGGTCATGCGGTCACCGTTTCGGCCTGACGCAGGCCGTCCTTGAGAATGTTGAGAAAGACCGTGCCGGTCTCTTCGAAATCGCGGCCGATCGGCGCGGTGTCCGGGCGGCGGCTGGCGAAATAGGCGCCGACGCGACAGATCTGCACGGCGAATTCCGGGTGCACCCCGGCATCGTCGTATTTGCGCACCCGCGCCTTGGCGATCCAGCCGCGCTTGCGCGCCTCCTTGACGATCAGCTTGAAGCGCTGGATGCAATGAAAGGTCAGGTAGAACGCGAGATAATCGAGATAGGCGTCGCGGTCATGGCCGCAGCCGGGATCGAAACAATCGATCACCACCTGTTCCATCGCCGCCGGGCTCAGCGGCCAGGCCTCGTCGCCGATCAGCCAGGCGATGTCCTCGGCACCGTGGCGGGCGCCGGAATATTCGAAATCGAACCAGCGCAGCCGGCCGTCGGTGCCAATCGCCGCATTGCCCGACCGGCAATCCCATTTGACGAATTGCCGGCCGGGAAAATCAAGTCTTGTGGCCAGCGCCGCATGATCGAGCCCGGCGCTGCGGCCGCGGGAAAACTCGGCCAGCGCGGCGGTGGACTGGACCAGGTTGTCGATCCAGTCGCGGTTCTGCCCGAGATGCGGCAGCGCGTTCTGCAAGGCCTGCTTGCGCCCGGCCTCCTGAATGCGAAAGATCGCCGCAACCGCTTCGCCGGCGAGGGCCAGGCGGCGCTCCGGCGTGGCCTCGGCAATCGCGAGGTTGAGCCGCTCGCCGCCGACATCCGACTGGAACATCAGCTCGCCATCGACGCCCAGGCATTCCGGCGTGTCGCCGCAGTCCTGCGCCAGCCGTTTCAGCACGAAGGCCTCGAGATGGGTGCGGCGGAAGTTCGGGCGCAGGGTGGCGATCACGGTGCGATCCTCGAAGATCAGCCGGTAACTCGACCGGCCCGAGCCGCCGGGCGCGGTGGCCCGCACCACTTTCTGACCAAAAAACCTTTCCGCCCGGTCGACGATCCCGGCAATGCGCTCCTTGTGTCGGCGTTTCATTCCCTACGGCGCCCCCATTTCCAACTCTGTTCATTTGACTTTAATGCCGACCTGCGTAACCGCGCTTCGCGGCAGGATTAGGACAAAGTCTTGGCAATTGCGTCATTGCCGCGGCGCGAATCGCGAAATTCGCGGAATGGGCCCGTTGGCCATTGGCCGCGATTTTCGCGACAATCCCCTGCCGGCGCCGCCGTCGTTTCCGAAACGCGCGCAATAATCTGAAAATATAGGGGAAAATCATAACTCTTTTGCGACAAGAGTCGCGGAAGGATAGCTTCTTCACGTTGGGGAAAACAGAGGCGTAAGTGGGGCCGGTCAGCCGGGATCGGTGCTTTTGGGGGCCGCACGCGGAGATTTTTGAAAGGATACGTCAGCGACATGACCGACATTAATGATCCAGGCGATACAATTTACGAATTTGATCCTAGCGGCGGCACCAAGGGTTCGGGAACTGGTGGCTCGGGAACCGGCGGCTCCGGCAGCGGCGGCAGCAAAGGCTCCGGTTCCGGCGGTTCGGGATCCGGTGGCTCCGGCAGCGGCGGCAGCAAGGGCTCCGGCTCCGGCGGGTCGGGCTCCGGTGGTTCCGGCAGCGGCGGCAGCAAAGGCTCCGGTTCCGGCGGGTCGGGCTCTGGTGGGTCGAAAGGCACTGGTGGCAGTGGCAATGACAAGGCAAGCACGACGAAAGCCTATCACAACGGGGGCGTCGAGGGAGACGGCTATTCCGAGTGGTACGACGCCAACATGGCCGATGAGTTCAAGACCGAGGACAGCGCGCCGGAAAGCTTCGTGCTCGACCTGAGCGACGCCGGCGCGGCCTTTGTGCTCAACGTGACGACCTCCGAGGACGGCACCCAGATGGGCAGCGTCGAATTCCAGGATGCCGATGGCAACCCGGTTGCCTGGGGCCACTTCGGCAACGTCAGCGAGATCATCCTGCCGGATGATCCGACGAGCTACTTCTATACCGAAAGCGATTTCGAGTTCATTGGCGAGCACGGCGAAGGCAAACCGCCGGAAGTCTCGCTCGACGCCTATCTCTCGGTCGCGGAAGAGGGCGACGAGACCGGCGGCACCAAAGGCTCCGGCACGGCGGGATCTGGCACGGGCGGCAGCAAGGGCTCCGGCTCCGGTGGCAGCAAAGGGTCCGGCTCTGGCGGTTCCGGCAGCGGTGGCTCCGGTTCCGGTGGCAGCAAGGGTTCCGGCTCTGGCGGTTCCGGCAGCGGTGGTTCCGGTTCCGGCGGCAGCAAAGACTCCGGCTCCGGTGGTTCGGGCAGCGGCGGTTCCGGCTCGGGTGGCAGCAAGGGCTCCGGTTCCGGCGGTTCCGGCAGCGGTGGTTCCGGCTCGGGCGGCAGCAAAGGCTCTGGCTCGGGCGGTTCCGGCAGCGGTGGTTCCGGT
>Ga0208334_100027_pt1 | contig 109143 bp, 106 predicted proteins | sample DeeseametaMP0900_FD_184201 | JGI IMG/M metagenome (GOLD analysis project Ga0208334, IMG submission 184201) | Marine microbial communities from the Deep Indian Ocean - MP0900 (SPAdes) | ecosystem: Environmental > Aquatic > Marine > Oceanic | place: East of Durban, South Africa, South Indian...
CGAGCCGTAATAGCTGACCGCCGCGATCTCGTTGCCGCCGGTGGCATCGGCGTAGCCCCGGGCCACCTCGGCAAAGACGTCACTGCCGAAATAGGCTTTCCAGTGATCGAGATTGCGCAGGGTAAAGGGGAAATCGGTCATCGAGGCCGGGCCATAGAACGACCCCGCAAAGCCGGCGCCGGTATAGATGATATCGACGGTGCCCAGCGACAGGCCTTCGTTCAGGTCGGTCTCCTTGCCCAGCGACGAGGCCGGGAAAACCTCGATCGAATGGCGGCCTTCGGTGCGCTCCTCGAACAGCTCCGCGGCCTTTTCGGCGGCGGCCTGCAACGGGTGGCCGACTTCGTAGACATGCGCGAACTTCAGCACATCGGCAAAGGCGGCGCTGCCCATCAGGCTCGCGGCCAGGGCAACGGGCCCCATGACATTGGTGATCTTCATTTCTCTCCTCCGGAATTTCATGGTTTGGGGTGGGTGCAACGTCAGGCCGCCACATCGTTGGCGCGGCGCAGCTTGTCCCAGTCGAATTCGACACCGATGCCCGGCGTCGAAGGCGCAACGGCCCGGCGGTTTTCAAGCACCAGTGGCCGGTGGGTGTATTCGTCGATTGGAAAACTGTGCACCTCGATCCAGCCGGCATTGGGCCGGGCGGAAACAAGGCTGACGTGAAGCTCCTGCATGCCGTGGCTACAGACCGGGATACCGGCCTCGCGCGCCATCTCGGCGACCTGCAACCAGCCGGTGATGCCCCGGCAGTTCGAGGCGTCGGGCTGGATGAAGGCCAGTTTCGAATTCTCGAAGGCGTGGCGGAATTCCTGTGCGGTATGCAGGTTCTCGCCCATCGCCAGCGGGCAGCCGGTGGTCTCGGCGATGTGGCCATAGCCGACATAATCGTCCGGCTCGATGGGCTCTTCGAACCAGGTGATATCCAGCTCCATGAACCCACGTGCCGCCGCGATGGCCTGATCGACCGTCATCGCGTAATTGGCGTCGACCATGAAGTCGATATCCGGCCCGATCAGCGCGCGCACCGCGCGGGCGCGGGCCAGGTCTTCGGCCAGATCGGGCTTGCCGACCTTGATCTTGACGCCATCGAACCCCTGATCGAGATAGCCCTGTACGCTGGCCAGAAGCCTGTCCTGCGAATAGTTCAGATCGATCCCGCCGCGATAGGCCCGGCACCGGTCCGAGGCGCCGCCGGCCACCTTCCACAGCGGCTGGCCCAGTTCGCGGCACCTGGCGTCCCAGAGCGCGATATCGATTGCGGCGATGGCAAAGCTGTCGATGCCGCCGCGGCCGACATAATGGATGTGCCGGCCCATCGCGGCATTCAGCGCTTCGATGTCACCGGCCTCTTGCCCGGTCAGCCATCCCGCGAAATCGTGCTCGATCATGGCAAGGATCGCGTGGCCGCCCTTGCCGCCGGTATAGGTATAGCCAGTCCCGCGGCTGCCATTGTCCAGCCGGACCTGCACGATCACCAGTTCGAAATGGGTATGATCCCCATGCATGGCATCGCTGAGAACCTCTGCCAGCGGCAAGGTGAACAATTCGGCGGTGACGGCTTCTATCTTGGGCATGTACCTGGCTCCTCCTGTCAATTTGGTCTTACCAAATAACGATACGGGGCGTCAATATCCGAATTTTCCTGCCAAGTCTGTAATTATGGTAAGTCCATTTTCGAGGCTTTGGGGCCAATAGCGACATGGGGCAAGCCTGATGGCACTAGGTGCCTGCCATCGAAGGAACGGCCCCTGATCCACCCGGCCCGGGGCCGCAGCCCCCTGCCCCACCCATGGCCAGCGGCACGCAGCGCTTCGGGCAATCCCTCCGGGGCCTCTCCGAGCGGTCCGGGGAGGAGCCAAAGATCGTCTTTCGGCGCTCCTTCACGGCCGTCGAGGACGCCAGGCGCAGCCCGGCGCAAGTCCCATCGATCCCGATCGTCAGTTCGGCAAACCCGCCTTGTGCAGAAAATGTCCCAGTGACCGGGAATGTAGGCCCTGTCCGCGTGGGTTGGACAGGAATTTCCAGCTGACAATGTCCGCGCGGGAGGGCGGTGTCAGGGACATTGCCAGGTTGATGATGGTACTTTGGATCGGATGGCGTTCTGAGATGACCGATTATGCGTCCGGGCCGCGGCAGAAGGGCTTGCGTTTTCCGCGCGAGGTCTTCGCCTAGTACTACAGTTGCGGATGCTATGAACTTCTGGCTCAACCGTCTCAGGAGTGGGAGGGCTGGGTCATGTCAGTTTCGGCTTGGGCGGGCGAAGCAACATCTGCCATTCCCGGCTGGTGAACTGGAAGGCTTGATCGGAATGCACCGTGTTGGTCAGAAATAGATCGGTCTCATCCAGCGCGTCGAGCAGAGCGCCGGGAGACCACCTCGCCCCTCGGATTGCCATCCACCCGAGGTTCGGCTAAACGGTGCCCATTCCGGTCGCAGCCTACCCGGACACCAAAACAAGGGCCCAACATGAAAACTCTCGTCATCTGCTCGGGCGGACTCGATTCCGTGTCGCTCGCTCATATCACCGCCGATGAGCATCAACTCACCCGGCTGGTGTCCTTCGATTACGGCCAACGCCACCGCAAGGAGCTCGACTTCGCGGCCGCGGCGGCGCAGCGGCTCGGCGTTCCGCATCACCTGATGGACATGCGCGGGATCGGTGCCGCGCTCTCCGGATCGGCGCTGACCGACGACATCGATGTGCCTGACGGCCATTACGCCGAGGACACGATGCGCATCACCGTCGTGCCGAACCGCAACGCCATCATGCTGGCGATCGGTTTCGGAGTTGCCGCCGCCAACGGCGATGAGGCTGTTGCGACCGCCGTGCATGGCGGCGATCACTTCATATATCCCGATTGCCGCCCTGGTTTCGCCCGCGCCTTCGACGCCATGCAGCAGGCTGCGCTCGACGGCTATGCCGAGGTGCACCTCCACACGCCCTTCGTCGAACGCAGCAAGGCCGACATCGTGCGCGAGGGCGCCCGCCACGGCACGCCCTTCGCCGAGACCTGGTCGTGTTACAAGGGCGGCGCGCTGCATTGCGGCCGCTGCGGCACCTGCGTCGAGCGCCGCGAGGCGTTTCACATCGCCGGAGTTCCGGACCCTACCGCCTATGCCGATCCCGAGTATTGGGCGACGGCAATTGCCGAGCGGGAGGCCACCTGATGTTCCGCATCCGCAAGGAATTCCACTTCTCCGCCTCGCACCAGCTTTCGCATCTGCCGCCCGACCACCAATGCGCGCGGCTGCACGGGCACAACTATGTCGTCGTGGTGGAACTGGCCGCCGAAACGCTGAATGACGACGGTTTCGTGCGCGACTACCACGATCTGAAACCGCTCAAGAGCTATATCGACGATCAATTCGACCATCGCCATCTGAATGACATTTTCGATGTGCCCTCCACCGCCGAGCACATGGCCCGCCATTTTTACGACTGGTGTGCCGCGCGTTGGCCCGAGACCAGCGCCGTGATGATCAGCGAGACGCCGAAGACCTGGGCAGAGTACCGGCCATGACCCTGCGCATCGCCGAGATATTCGGGCCGACGATCCAGGGCGAGGGCGCATTGATCGGTGAGCCCACGGTTTTTATCCGCGCCGGTGGCTGCGACTACAGGTGCAGCTGGTGCGACAGCCTGCATGCCGTTGAAAGCCGGTATCGCCATACTTGGGCGCCGTTGAGCGACGTGGAAATCTGGGACGAGGTGCTGCGTCTGTCGAACGGCCAGCCGTTGACGGTCTCGATCAGCGGCGGCAATCCGGCGATCCAGGATTTCGCTCCGGTGATCACGCGGGGACGTGCGGCGGGGTATCGCTTCGCCTGCGAGACACAAGGTTCCTTGGCCAGAGATTGGTTTGCGGAGCTCGACACGCTGGTTCTGTCGCCGAAACCGCCCTCGAGCGGCGAAACGGTGGACTGGGATGCCTTCGATGGCTGTGTCTCCGCCGGCAAGCCGGCGCGGCAGTCGGTGATGAAGATCGTCGTCTTCGACGAGACAGATTACCAATGGGCCAAAGCCGCCCATGCCCGCCACCCGGACCTGCCGCTCTACCTCCAGCCGGGCAACGCCGAGGTCGACCCCGACACGCCGGTCGACCTGCGGGCCCTGGCCGCCCGGCTGGAATGGCTGACCGACAGCGCGATGGCCGACGGCTGGTTCGCCCCCCGCATCCTGCCGCAGCTTCATGTCCTGATCTGGGGCAACAAGCGCGGCGTCTGACCTTAAGGAACCCCCATGTCCGAAAATATCTACAGCGATCTCAAGCAGCTTGGCGGCGAAACCCGCATTCCCGCCAGCCCGGAAGAGGCTGAACTGGAGCGTGTGCCCAACCCACAGGCCGACGTGGCCTATAACGTGCGCTTCACAGCGCCCGAATTCACCTCGCTCTGCCCGATGACCGGACAGCCGGATTTTGCCCACCTGGTGATCGACTACGTGCCCGGCGCCTGGCTGGTGGAATCGAAATCGCTGAAACTGTTCCTGACCTCCTTTCGAAATCATGGTGCGTTTCACGAGGATTGCACGATCTCTATCGCGCGCCGCCTGGTCGATTTCCTCGAACCGCAATGGCTGCGGATCGGCGGCTACTGGTATCCGCGCGGCGGCATTCCGATCGACGTGTTCTGGCAGACCGCCCCGCGTCCCGAGGGCCTCTGGCTGCCCGATCAAGGCGTGCCGCCCTATCGCGGCCGGGGTTGAAAAGCAGAGCAAGCGTTTCGGGACTGCCAGGATGGCAGCCGCTACTCCCCGACAATTGTCAAATGGGGGAGTAGCACGCAAAAAGGCATTCAAAAACAGTGATTTAAAATGGCGCGCCTTTGCAGGCAGGTGATTGAATTCGCCACCGGAAGAATCTGGCTTGACAAACCAGGTTGTGAAGAAGAACTTCCGGCGCAAACGGTTCCCAATCGGGATGAAAAGGGAACCCGGTGCCAAGCCTTCTGGCTTGAACTCCGGGACTGCCCCCGCAACTGTAGGCGGCCGTTTCGACCCATTCGCCCGTCGGGCGATGCCACTGTGTCACAGAACAGGCACGGGAAGGCGGGTTGGAACGATGGCCGCGAGTCAGGAGACCTGCCGTTCCGGCCTGCGATGGAGCAGAGCCGAAATTTCAATGCGCACCGGACGGGGTGTCCGGAAAAGGAGCGTCAATGATCCAAATAGCTCGCGGCCGCGGTCGTATCCTCTGTGTGCTTGCAACTGCCATTCTCGCATCAACTGCCTTGCGGGTTCAGGCCCAGGCAACCACCTATCCTCTTGAAATCCGCAACTGCCAGAGGGACCTGATCCTGGATGCAGTTCCGGAGCGCGTGGTGGCGATCGGACAGGGCACAACCGAAATCCTGCTCTCGCTCGGCCTGGCCGACAAGATCGTCGGTAGCGCAATCTGGCTGGCGCCTTTGCCAGAGGAATTGGCCGAGCAGGGCCAAGCCTTGCCGCGGCTGGCGGATAACTCGCCCAGTTTCGAAGCGGTGCTGGACACCCGCCCCGATTTCGTCGCGAGTCAGTGGATCAACGACATCGCTCCCGAACAGGCGCGGGTCGGCACCTTTTCCCAGTTCGGAGATTTCGGCATTGCCACCTATGTGTCGCCGGCCGAATGCGCCAAAAGCGATTTCAGCACCGGCAGCGGTGACGGAGCCCGGTCTCAGGCCTGGTCCATGGACCTACTATCCCGCGAGATTGCTGAGCTTGCCGGCATTTTCGATGTGTCGGGCGCCGGTGCGGCTCTGATCGAACGCAACGCGGCGCGGATCGAAACCGCAAAGGCACATGTACGCGGGCTGCAAGCACGCGACGTTTCGGTTCTCTTCTGGTTTTCCTCACCGCAGACCGAGGGAGAAGCCTATGTGGCCGGCCGTTACGGGGCCCCGGCTTGGATCTCGGATGTCGTCGGGGTTCGCAATGTCATCACCTCGGAAGAAGAATGGCCGCTGGTGGGATGGGAAACAATTTCGGGCCTCGACCCGGATGTAATCGTGCTGGGAAAGATGGATCGGCGCCGTCTGCCGGCCGATGACGTCGCCGCCAAGCGCGCGTTCCTGCAAAGCGATCCTGTGGCCAGTCAGCTGAGCGCAGTGCGCAATGGCCGGTTGATTGAAATGGACGCTCAGTCGATGAACCCGACTCTGCGAGCGGTAGATGGGGTCGAAACGCTTGCCGCCGGCCTACGAGCCTTCGGCCAAGCACGGTGATCGCCGAGGCGCGCCCCGCGCCCAGGTCGCGCAGGATGGCCCTTGGGCCGTTTTTGCTGCTCTCGGCCGTGGCTCTGGTCCTTGCTACGGCGGGGGCCATTTTGCTGGGCGAGATTGCGGTAACGCCCCGTGACGTGACCCGAACGCTGGCCAACCGTATTCTGGGCTTGGATCTGGAAGTCGATCCGATCCGGGAAGGCATCATCTGGCACTACCGTCTCAGCCGTGCCGCCGTTGCGATCTGTGTCGGCGCGGCTCTGGCGGTTTGTGGCACCGTTCTTCAGGCTCTATTGCGCAATCCGCTGGCCGAACCATATTTGCTTGGTATTTCGGCAGGGGCATCGACCGGCGCGGTCACGGTGATTGTTCTGGCGCTCGGCGCGGGGGCGCTGTCCGTCTCCGCAGGTGCCTTTGTGGGCGCGACGGTGGCCATTCTCTTCGTCGCAATCCTGGTGCGTGAAACCGGTGGCGGGACCGAGCGCATTATACTCGCGGGTATTGCGGGTTCGCAGCTCTTCAATGCGGTAACTTCCTTCATCGTCACGTCTTCGGCCAATGCCGAACAGACGCAAGGGATCCTGTTCTGGCTTTTGGGAAGCCTTGGCAGCATCCGTTGGCCGGATGCCTGGCTTTCCTTCCCGATCATGGTCATTGGCTTGGCCATCTGTCTCTACCGTTCCCGGGCGCTTGATGCCTTCGCCTTCGGCGAGGACGCCGCTGCTTCGCTGGGCGTGGACGTCGCGCGCGTTCGCCTTGAACTCTTTGCGGTCACCGCATTTCTGACCGCGGCGGTGGTCAGCATGGTGGGTGCTGTCGGCTTCGTCGGGCTGGTCATTCCCCATGCGACTCGTTTTCTGGTCGGCCCTGCACATGGCCGCCTGATACTGGCTTCAGCCTTGGGTGGAGGAGTCTTCATGGTCGCAGCGGACGTGTTGTCTCGCATCGTTTTGCCGGGACAGGTGCTGCCCATTGGTGTCATCACTGCGCTGTTTGGTGCTCCGGCCTTTGCTGCTATCCTTTGGCAGTCTCGGAGGGGGAGATGACGCTCAGGGCGGAAGATGTGTCTTGGGCGGCCGGAGGCGCCCCGATTGTGCGTGGGGTTACAATGCGACTGCCCGAACAAGGTGTTCTCGGACTTGTCGGGCCGAACGGATCGGGTAAATCCAGTCTTCTGCGGCTACTCGCAGGATTGCGTCGAGGGACGGGAGGCGCGATCTATTTGGAGGATCGCCCCATCGAGAGCCTCCGTCGCAAAGAGATTGCCCGCCGCCTTGCCCATGTCGAGCAGCAGTCGGACATTGACATCTCCTTGACTGCGCGCGAGGTGGTCGCGCTCGGGCGCCTTCCCTTGCGAGGCGCCTGGAACGGCTGGTCAACTCGTGACGAAGATGCCGTGGCCTCGGCGTTGCAGCGCACGGACATGATCGACCGTGCCGCCCAGCCATGGTCCACGCTGTCCGGCGGCGAGCGACAGCGAATCCTGATTGCGCGGGCCTTGGCACAAGAGCCGCAGGAACTTCTGCTCGACGAACCGACAAACCATCTGGATATCCGCCATCAGCTGGACCTCATGCGCCTCCTTGGCAACTTAGGCACCCGCATCGTCGTTGCCCTGCATGACCTCAATCAGGCGGCCGCCTTTTGCGACGAAATCGCTGTCATGCATCACGGTCAGCTTGTCAAACAAGGCGCGCCAGAGGACGTGCTGGATGAAGAGCTGATCCGCAAAGTTTTCGCGGTGGAGGCAACAATAAGCCATGTGGGGTGTGGACTGCGGGTCGCATTCTTTTGATCTTACGCAAAGGTGAAGTTCGCCGCAGCCTACCCCCACACAGCCTCGAGGCGATACCCTGCTCTTCTTTGCCCACGGGGTCGGTATAGATCGCCGTCATGGTAAGCTGCGCGTGGCCCATCCATTTCTGCACGATGTGCTACGAAACGCCGTTCACCGTGGCATTGTTTCCGAAGCCCTGACGCAGACGCTTCGGCTGCGATGCGGCGCATCAGGAATGTCAGCCTCGATCAACGCGTCCTTGACGTTGAGCTATTCCGCACATGAGCGCCGCCTATGACGTTGCATTCGTGCAGGTGTGCACACATGGCTGATTAGATTCAGTTGTAACTGGTGCCACCCCCGTAAGAGGCTATTGGAGTTTCGCCCGAGCATAGTCCCGAAGGCGTTCAATTCCTCGGTAACGAATAGTGCACGAGCAGGTTTGAGATACCATATTTACAAAGCAACTTGGAGCTGGGGTCGTAGCTTTCATGTTCTCCGCCCCAGCAAGGGGAAGGAGAAATACCATGTGGAAGCGTTTGATCAGCCTGAGCCTGACCTTTGGACTGGCAGCTCTTGGCCCCCCCGCCTCCGCTCAGATGACCTGCGGGTCTCGCGAGACCATCCGGGGCACGCTGGAAACTGTCTACCAAGAAAGCTTGGTTGGCCGCGGCCTTCAGTCCTCCACGCGTATGGTCGAAGTCTGGCGCGCCAGCGAGCAAGGCAATTGGACAATTCTCGTCGTGACCCCCGAAGGGCTGACCTGCATTGTGGCGAGCGGTGTGGCCTGGAGCGACGCGACGTCCAAGCCGCTTGGCGTGGAAAGCCAGTATCGGCCTGGATAAGGCTTGGGGGTGATATAGGGCCGGTGGGACGGCCCGCGTTTTCGGGGTGCACCTTTGGGCACCCTCGTGAAATCTCCGGGATCAGACCGCCTTGTTGGCGACGTCCTGCGCCAAGGCGCGGATGTCGCGGCGCGCGATTCCGATATCGGTCAGGTCGCGGTCGTCGAGCGCGTTCAGCTCGTTGTAGGTCCGGTCGAAAATTGCGCGCTTGGCGCGGGCGGTTTTCCAGGTCTCGGCCGCGCAGTGCAGCGTGGCCGACAGATTGGATCGGGCGTGGGTATTGGACAGTGCGTATGCCATGTTCAGCGTCCTTTGATGTGTCGGGCGTATTCCCCGGTGAGGTTTTGTTTCCTCAGTGACACTCAGATAATGGCGAATGATTGCGCTAACAACGCGCAGTTTCCGCCATGCCGCCATGCATGTACTGCAATGCGGCATGGGTGGGGCGGGTCCGATCCTGGCGCCCGGACCGTGCGGTCAACACCCGCAGCGTCAGATCGCGACGTCAGATTTTTCCCGGGTTCCTGGGCTGTGACGGTCGATGCGGCCAGAGACACAGACAGCGACCCTGGCGCAGCTACGCCGCGTGACCAAGGTTCAGGACGCGCCGGCGGATTATGCGAAGACCGTCAGCGATGGCGTCCCGGCTCACTTTGACAACATAAGACAATTGCACCCGCAGACGCGAGTGCCTATGCTGACGAAAAACCGCCATAATGGGGTCACCTTGGCGCACCGACCGACCATCAAAGATGTCGCAAAGGCGGCTGGCGTTAGTGTCACGACCGTCGATCGCGCGATCAATGGACGCGCCCAGGTGCGCGCCGAGACCCTGAGAAAGATCGCCGATGCGGCGCATCGGATCGGCTATCACGGCAAGGGGCTGTTCGAGGGCCGGTTGACCGCGCATCTACCCGAGGTGACGCTGGGCTTTGTGCTGTTGAAGCAGGCGCAGGAGTTCTATCGCAACTTCGCCACCGAGATCGAACGCGCGGTTGCCGCCAGGACCGACATTCGCGGCCGCGCGGTGATCCGCTATTCGACCTCGCAATCGCCGGCGGAATTTGCCGCGCTGCTGACCGATCTGGGCAAAAGCTGCGACGTGATCGCCGCCACTGCGGTCAACGACCAGAAGCTCGACCGCATCGTGCAGGATCTCAAGGATGACGGCATCCCGGTGTTTTCCCTGCTGAACGATTTCGCCCAGGGCATCCGCAAGAATTACGTCGGGCTCAACAACATCAAGGTCGGGCGGCTGGCAGCCTGGCTGATCACGCGGACAGTTAAAAGCCCCGGAAAGCTGGCGATTTTTGTTGGCGGCAACCGCTGGCACGGCCATGACCTGCGCGAGGTCGGGTTCCGGTCCTTTGTGCGCGGCGCCGGTGCCGGGTTCGAGGTGCTCGACACGCTGGTCAACCTGGAGACCCGGCAGCTGACCTACGAGGCGACGCTTGACCTGATCGACCGTCACCCGGACCTGCGCGGCATCTATGTCGCCGGCGGCGGGATGGAGGGCGCAATTGCCGCGCTGCGCGAGAAACACCCTGCGCCGCGGATCTCGCTGGCGGTCAACGAGCTGACGGCGGACAGCCGCGCGGCGCTGATCGACGGCTATGCGGTCATGGCGATTTCCACCCCGCTGACGGACCTCTGTACGGACCTGATCGAGATGATGGTGAAATCGGTGGGCGCCGATGACGACGGCGTGGCGGGGCAGCATTTCCTCGAACCACGGCTCTATTTGCCCGAAATGGTGTGATGACATAAATACGTCATCAAGTACCGAATGAATGCGTCATGAATGACGCGATATCTGCCAGCTCAGATTGACCGAATCTCCCCAAACTGCGCAAGTGAGCGCATCCGACGGGCGCTGACAGCCCTGCGGCGGGGGGGTACACCATGAAGACAACTTTGAACCATATGACGGTGCCCGGTCTGGGCTATGCCGAGTTTCTCGATCTTGCCGCGCGGCTGAGCTGCATTGGCGTCGAGGTGCGCAACGACATCGCCCGCCCGCTGTTCGACGGCATCGCCCCGGAGGAGGCCGGGAAGACCGCCCGTGACAAGGGGCTGCGACTGGTCGGGTTGAGCCAGGTCTACCCGTTCAACGACTGGACGTCCGAGCGTGAAGCCCAAGTGCAGGCGCTGATCGACATCGCCAAGGCGGCGGGAGCCGAGACCATCAGCCTGATCCCGCGCAACGACGGCACGGGGCTTGGCAACGGCGAACGCCAGGCCAATCTGCGCATCGCGCTGAAAGGCGTGCTGCCGCTGCTTCAGGCCGCCGGGATGACCGCGCTGGTCGAGCCGCTGGGTTTTCAGCGCTCTTCGCTGCGCTCCAAGGCCGAGCTGGTCGAGACCATCGCGGCGATCGGTGGCGAAGACCATTTCAAGCTGGTGCATGACACCTTCCACCACAAGCTGGCCGAGGGCGGGCCGCTTTATCCCGAGCAGACCGGCATCGTGCATATCTCGGCAGTGACCGACCCGGCGCTGGCGGTCCACGAGATGGAGGATGAACACCGCGTGCTGGTCGATGGCCAGGACCGGCTGGGCAATGTCGACCAGATCGCGGCGCTGCTGGCGGCGGGCTATGACGGACCGATTTCCTACGAATGCTTCTCGCCCGAGACCCAGGCGATGCCGGATCCCTATTCCGAGATCCGGCGCTCGTTCGACTTTATCGCATCGCAACTTCAGGCGCGCGCCGCCTGACTGCGCAAGACGGGCCCCGCAACGGGGCTTCCGGCCAGGAGAACGGTGCGCCGGACACCACACAAGGGAGGAAACCCAATGAAAAAGACCCTGACTGCCGCGGCCTTGACCGTGCTCATGTCATCCACCGCAATGGCCGAAAACATTGGCGTGTCGATGGCGCTCTTTGATGACAATTTCCTGACCGTGCTGCGCAACGGCATTCAGGAACAGGCCGACGGAATGGAAGGCGTCGATGTCCAGATCGAAGACGCCCAGAACGACGTGGCGCGCCAGCTCGACCAGATCAACAACTTCGTAGCCTCCGGCGTGGACGCGATCATCGTCAACCCGGTCGACACTTCGGCCACCCAGGCGATGACCCAGGCCGCCGAGGCCGCCGGCGTGCCGCTGGTCTATGTCAACCGCGAGCCGATCAACGTCGACACCCTGCCCGACAGCCAGGCCTTCGTGGCTTCTGACGAGGCGGAATCCGGCACTTTGGAAACCATCGAGATCTGCAACATCCTGGCCAATATGGGCCGCGATCCGGCGCGGGTCTACATCCTGATGGGCGAGCTGTCGAACCAGGCTGCGGTGATGCGGACCAAGGACATCGACGACGTGATCGCCGCCGGTAAATGCGCCGTGGAGATCGAGGAAATCGACCGTCAGACCGCCAACTGGTCGCGCGAACAGGCCACCAGCCTGATGACCAACTGGCTGTCCTCGGGAGAGCCCTTCGACGCGGTGATCGCCAACAACGACGAAATGGCCATCGGCGCGATCCAGGCGATGAAGGCCTCTGGCATCGCGATGGAGGACGTGGTTGTCGGCGGCGTCGACGCCACCCAGGATGCACTCTCGGCGATGCAGGCGGGCGAGCTGGACGTGACCGTGTTCCAGAATGCGGCGGCCCAAGGCGGCGGCGCGCTTCAGGCGGCACTGCAACTGGCGCGGGGCGAGGCGGTGGACCAGAAGGTTTATATCCCCTTCGAGCTGGTGACCCCGGACAACATGGAAAGCTACATGTCGAAGAACTGAGCCTGACGAGACCAAACCCCGGGAGCGGCGCGCGACGCGCCGTTCCCGACTGTGAAAGCGCCCTTTCCACGGGAGGAGACGGGACATGTCCGACCAGACATCGCAAGGCGTAGGCGGGTTGACCTTCGACCACAAGAAGCGCGCCTGGCCCAATGAATTCAACGTCTTTCTGGCGCTGATCCTGATCACCCTGTTGTTCGAGGTGCTGGGCCAGGTGCTGCCTTACATGAACGGCCAGAGCATGCTGTTCGATTTCAACGAGGCCCGCGACGGTACCATCCTGAACATGGCGCGGATCAAGATCATTATCCTTCAGGTGGCGATCATCGGCATCATCTCGCTGGGCGTGACCCAGGTGATCATCTCGGGCGGCATCGACCTGTCCTCCGGCCCGCTGGTCGGCGCGACGGCGATGATCGCCATGTCGTTCGCCCAGACCGAGCTGGTCAATGGCAACCCCAACCCCAAGGCGGTCTTCGGTCTCTGGGCGATGGATCTGCCGGTGATCGTGCCGGTGATCGTCGGGCTTGCTTTCGGCGCGCTGATCGGATCGATCAACGGGTTCTTCGTGGCCTTCGCCCGCATTCCCCCCTTCATCGCCACGCTGGGCATGTTCCTCGTCTGCCGCGGCATCTCGCAATGGTGGACCAAGGGCCAGCCGGTGTCCTTCCCGACCGATAGCTATGCCTGGATCGGTAGCGGCATGATGCCCGTGGTCTGGTTCATCGGCCTTGCGGTCGTGCTGCAACTGATCATGCGCTACACCGTCTACGGCAAACACACCTATGCCATCGGCTCGAACGAGGATGCGGCGCGGATGTCGGGCATCAACATCCGCCGGCACAAGGTCATGGTCTACATGATTGCCTCGATCCTCGCCGCTTTTGCCGCTATCGTGCTGAGCTCCAAGAACCTCACCGCGCAGGCCGGCATGGGCCAGTTCTACGAGCTCTATGGCATCGCCATGGCCGTCATCGGCGGGGTCAGCCTGACCGGCGGGCGCGGCTCGATCATCGGCACGGTGCTTGGCGCCATGGTCTTCGGCGTGATCCAGTCCGGCTTCACCTTCATCAAGCTCGACGCCTTCTATCAGCTGATGGCGATGGGGGCGATCATCATCGGGGCCGTGGTCCTCGACCAATGGCGGCAGCAACGCGCCGCGGCCAGAGCATAGGGAGACCCGACATGAGCGATATCATCCTCGAGACCCGCGATCTGACCAAGCACTACGGCGGCGTGCATGCGCTCGAAGGTGCCAACTTCACCCTGCGGCGTGGCGAACACGTGGCCATCATGGGCGACAACGGTGCCGGCAAATCGACCTTCGTGCGCCAGATCACCGGCGTCGAACAGCGCACCCGGGGCGAGATCATCTTTGACGGCAAGCCGGTGCATTTTGCCGGCCCGCTCGAGGCGCGCAATGCCGGCATCGAGACGGTGTTCCAGACCCTGGCGCTGGCCGATCAGCTCGATGTGCCCGACAACCTCTTTCTCGGGCGCGAGATCACCAAGTACAACTGGCTGGGCCCCTTCCGGATGCTGGATTACAAGGCGATGCGCCAGCGCACCATGGATGCGCTGGTCAAGACCGGCGTCAAGATCCCCAACATCCGCGGCTCGATCGAGCGGATGTCGGGCGGCCAGCGGCAATGCGTGGCAATTGCCCGCACCGCCACCTTCCACTCCAAGCTGACCATCATGGACGAGCCCACAGCGGCGCTCGGCGTGCAGGAGACCGCGCAGGTGGAAAACATCGTCCGCACGCTCAAGGAAGCCGGCGAGCCGCTGATCCTGATCAGCCACAACATGCGGCAGGTGATGGATCTGGTGGACCGGATCGTGGTGTTCCGCCGCGGGAGGATCTGCGCCAACCTCCGCAAGGAAGAGACCAACGGCGAAGATGTCGTGGCCTATATCACCGGCGCCAAGACCCAGCCCGAATACGAGGAGGCCGCCTGACGCTTCCGGGGCCGGTCAATGCTCCCTGCATCGGCCCCCGGCATCCGCCCTCTTCCCGACGCGGCCGGCGAACCCTCTTCCGCCGGTCGCGCATAACAGATGCGGCCCGTCCGCGATTACGCCCAACGAGGACAACATGACAGTCAACTTCGCCATTCTCGGCGCCGGCCGCATCGGACAGGTCCATGCCCGCGCCGTCACCGCCACCCCCGGCGCCCGCCTTGTCGCCATCTCCGACCCGATGGCCGAAGCCGCCGGAAAAGTCGCCGAGGCCTATGGCTGCGATATCCGCAGCATCGACGAGATTGCCGCCAGCGACGACGTGCAGGCAGTGGCGATCTGCACCCCCACCAACACCCATGCCGACCTGATCGAGCAGTTCGCCCGCGCCGGCAAAGCAGTGTTCTGCGAGAAACCCATCGACCTGAACCTGAACCGGGTGAAGACCTGCCTCGACACCGTGGCGGCGGAAAAGGCCACCCTGATGGTGGGCTTCAACCGCCGCTTCGATCCCGACTTCATGGCGCTGAAAGCCGCGATCGACCAGGGCCGTATCGGCGCGGTCGAGATGGTCACCGTCAGCAGCCGCGACCCCGGCGCGCCGCCGGCCGATTACATCAAGGTCTCCGGCGGCATCTTCCGCGACATGACGATCCACGACTTCGACGTGGCGCGCTGGCTGCTCGGCGAAGAGATCGAGACCGTGCAGGCCGCCGCCTCGGTCCTGACCGATCCCGAAATCGGCACGCTCGGCGATTACGACAGCGTCAACGTCATCCTGACCACCGCCAGCGGCAAGCACTGCACCATCACCAATTCGCGCCGCGCCACCTATGGCTATGACCAGCGGATCGAGGTTCTGGGCTCCAAGGGTGCGGTCTCGGCCGAGAACCACCGCGAGGCCAATATCGAGATCGCCGATGCCGAGGGCTTCCACCGCCCGCCGCTGCTCAACTTCTTCATGTCGCGTTACACCCAGGCCTATGCCAACGAGATCGCGGCTTTCGTCGCCGCGGTGGCCCAGGGTGCCGCGACGCCCACCACCGGGCAGGACGGGCTGATGGCGCTGGCGCTGGCGGAGGCGGCGCTGAAATCGGTGGCCGAGGGCCGTGCGGTGAAACTCGCCGAGGTGCTCGACGGCGCGTGAGCCACGGGCGACCGGGAAGGAACGGATATGACACAGACACTTGACCTGATCACCATCGGCCGGTCGTCGGTGGATCTTTACGGCGCGCAGGTTGGCGGGCGGCTGGAGGACATGGGGTCCTTTGACAAGTACATTGGCGGCTCGCCGACCAATATCGCCTGCGGCACGGCACGGCTGGGGTTGCGTTCGGCCGTGATCACCGGGGTGGGGGACGAGCACATGGGCCGCTTCATCACCGAGCAGCTGGCGCGTGAGGGGGTGAGCACCGAGGGCGTCAAGGTCGACCCGGAGCGGCTGACCGCGCTGGTGCTCCTGGGCATCCGCGACCAAGAGCAGTTTCCGCTGATCTTCTACCGCGAGAATTGCGCCGACATGGGGCTGACCGAGGATGACATCGACCCCGATTTCATCCGCCGGGCGCGGGCGGTGGTGGCGACCGGCACGCATCTGTCGAACCCCAAGGTCGAGGCGGCGACGCTGAAGGCGCTGGAGATCGCGCGGGCGGCGGGGGCGAGATGCGCGCTGGACATCGATTACCGGCCCAACCTCTGGGGGGTGGCGGGCCATGGCGCGGGCGAGCGCCGCTTTGTCGAAAGCGCCGCGGTGACCGCCAAGTTGCAGGAAAGCCTGCCTCTGTTCGACCTGATTGTCGGCACCGAGGAAGAGTTCCACATCGCCGGCGGCTCGACCGACACGGTCGCGGCGCTGCGCGCGGTGCGGGCGGTCTCGGGTGCGACGCTGGTCTGCAAACGCGGTGCGGCCGGCGCGGTGGCCTTCACCGGCGCGATCCCCGACAGCCTCGATGAGGGCGAGACAGGCCCCGGTTTCCCGATCGAGGTGTTCAACGTGCTGGGCGCGGGCGATGGCTTCATGTCGGGGTTGCTGAAGGGCTGGCTCGATGGAGAGGACTGGCCCACCGCGCTCAAATACGCCAATGCCTGCGGCGCTTTCGCGGTCAGCCGCCATGGCTGCACCCCGGCCTATCCCAGCTGGGAAGAGCTGCAATTCTTCTTCGACCGGGGCCTGCAACGGCCCGACCTCAGGAACGATGCCGCGTTGGAGCAGGTGCATTGGGCGACCACCCGCTCTTCCAGATCGGGGGGCGACTGGTCGCAGGTCAAGACCTTTGCCTTCGACCACCGCCTGCAACTCGAGGAGATGGACGGCTATACCCTGGAAAAGGGCGGCCGGTTCAAGGAGCTCTGCCTTGAGGCCGCGCTGCGGGTGCAGGCCGGCCGGCCGGGCTACGGCATCCTCTGCGACAACCGCATCGGGCGCGCGGCGCTGCACCGGGCCTCCGGCAGCGGGCTGTGGATCGGGCGGCCGACGGAGCTTCCGGGCTCGCGGCCGATCGCCTTCGAGCCGGAACTGGGCGCCGATCTCGGCCAGTTCCGCGAATGGGCCCGCGAGAATGTGGTCAAGCTGCTGGTCTTCTGCCACCCCGACGACGCTGCCGACACGATGGCCGCGCAGGTCGGGCAGGTGACGCGCCTGTTCACGGCGGCGCGGCGCAACGGGCTGGAATTCCTGCTGGAACTCATCCCGTCCAAGGTCGGGCCGGTGGATGACGAGACCTCGGCCAGGCTGATCCAGCGCTTCTATGATGCCGGCGTCTTTCCCGACTGGTGGAAGCTGGAGCCGTTCAGGACCGAGGCGGCCTGGGCGAATGCGGTGGCAGCGATCACCCGCAACGATCCGCGCAGCCGCGGCATCGTGGTGCTGGGGCTCGACGCGCCGGAAGAGGCGCTGTCGGAGAGCTTTGCGCTGGCCGCGAAACAGCCGCTGGTCAAGGGCTTTGCCGTGGGGCGCACGATCTTTGGCCCGGCCGCGCGGCGCTGGCTGGCCGGCGAGATCACCGATGCCGAGGCGGTGGCCGAAATGGCCGAGAACTACAGCCGCCTGTGCACCATCTGGGACAAGGCCCGCGCCCGGGCCATGGAGGAGGCCACATGACAGCAACGATCCGACTGACCGCCGCACAGGCGATGGTGCGCTATATCGCGGCGCAGAAAAACCAGGATGGCGATCCTTTTCTTGCCGGGTGCTGGGCGATCTTCGGCCATGGCAATGTGGCCGGGCTCGGCGAGGCGCTGCATGCCGTGAAGGACAGCTTTCCCACCTGGCGCGGCCATAACGAACAGACCATGGCGCATGCCGCGATTGCCTATGCCAAGCAATCGGGGCGCAAACGGGCGATGGCGGTCACCTCCTCGATTGGTCCGGGGGCGGCCAACATGGTCACCGCCGCGGCGCTGGCGCATGTCAATCGGCTGCCCGTGCTGCTGATCCCGGGCGACGTCTTTGCCACCCGTGGCCCCGACCCGGTGCTGCAACAGATCGAGGACCTCCAGGATGGCACGGCAACCGTTAATGATGCGTTTAGGCCGCTGACGCGGTATTTTGACCGCATTACCCGCCCGGAACAGCTTCTGACGGCGCTGCCGCGGGCCTTTCGCGTCCTGACCGATCCGGCAGACTGCGGCCCGGTCTGCCTGTCTTTCTGTCAGGATGTTCAGGCCGAAGCTTTTGAATATCCCGAGAGTTTCTTTGTGCCCCGGGTCTGGCGCCCGCGTCGCATCCGCCCCGACGAGGCCGAGCTGGCCGAGGTCGCCGAGATCATCCGCGCCGCCCGCCGCCCGGTGATCGTGGCCGGCGGCGGGGTGCATTACGCCGGTGCCACCGGGGCGCTGCACGCCTTTGCCGAGGCGCACAACATCCCGGTGACCGAGACCCAGGCCGGCAAATCGGCGCTGCCCTGGGACCATGCGCTCAACCTCGGACCGGTCGGTGTCACCGGCGGCGCGGCGGCCAATACGGTCTGCGCCGAGGCCGATGTGGTGCTCGGGGTCGGCACGCGGTTCCAGGACTTCACCACCGGGTCGTGGGGGCTGTTCGCCAATCCGTCGCGCAGGCTGATCTCGCTCAATGTCGCGGCCTATGACGCGATGAAGCACGGCGCCGCGCCGTTGCTGGCGGACGCCCTGGTCGGGCTGACGGAGTTGAGCGCGGCACTCGACGGCTATACCGCGCCGGGCAAGACCGACGGGCTGAAATCCGACTGGTTCGGCAAGGTCGACCCGCTGACCGCGGCGCCTGAGGACAGCAATCAGCTGCCGACCGACATGCAGGTGATCGGCGCGGTGCAGCGCGCCGCCACGCCGGAAACCGTCGTCATGTGCGCCGCCGGCACCATGCCGGGCGAGCTGCACAAGTTGTGGAAGGCCGGGCGCCCGGGCAGCTACCACATGGAATACGGCTTTAGCTGCATGGGCTACGAGATCGCCGGCGCCATGGGCATCAAGATGGCGGATCCGGCGCGCGACGTGATCTGCTTTACCGGCGACGGCACCTACATGATGGCCAATTCCGAGATGGCGACGGCGGCGATGATGGGCATCGCCTTTACCGTGGTGGTGACCGACAACCGCGGCTATGGCTGCATCAACCGGCTCCAGATGGGCTGTGGCGGGGCCGAGTTCAACAATCTGCTCGATCACACGATCCACGAGACCCCCTCGGCGATCGACTTTGCCAAACATGCCGAGGCGATGGGGGCCACCGCGGTCAAGGTCGGCTCGATCGCCGAGCTGGAAGCGGCGCTGGCCCGGCGTCACGACGCCAGGGGGCCTTACGTGGTGGTGATCGACACCGATCCCTATCCCTCGACCGAACACGGCGGCGCCTGGTGGGATGTCGGCGTGCCGGAAGTCTCGGAGCGCCCAGCGGTGCGCGATGCCCGCGCCCGATACACCGAAAACAAGCAGAAACAACGCGCGGATTGATCCGTAGGGTGCGTGCTTTGCACGCACCGCCAAGAAGGACGAGACCCATGGCTGTAAGGATCGGCATCTCCCTGATCGCCTGGCAGAACGACGACCTGCCGGAGCTGACGAAGGACTTCACCACCGAGGGCGCGATGCAGGATGCCGCCAGGATCGGCTATTCCGGCGTCGAGCGCGGCCGCCGGATGCCGGCCGACACCGCGGGCCTGCGCGCATACCTCGACCGCTACGGCCTGGCGCTTTGCGGCGGCTGGTGCTCGGGCAACCTGTTGGTCAACGACCTCGAGACCGAGAAGGCGGCGATCGCGGCGCAAGTGGAACAATTCGCCGCCCTCGACGCGCCCTGTATCGTCTATGCGGAATGCTCCAACACCATCCAGGGCGACCGGGGCACGCCGGTGTCGCGCCGCCCCAGGCTCTCGCGCGACGAAGTGACCGCCTATGCGAAGAAACTCTCGGAGCTGGCGAAATGGGCGCGCGATCAGGGGGTTGTGCTCTCCTACCACCACCACATGGGCGCCATGGTGCAGGATGCCTGCGACATCGACTGGCTGATGGCGGGCTCCGACCCGGCGCTGACGCTGCTCTATGACACCGGGCATCTGCATTTTGCCGGCGCCGATCCGCTGGCGGTGCTCGACCGCTGGGGCGACCGGGTGCATCATGTGCACGTCAAGGACGTGCGCCAGCCGGTGCTCGACTGGGTCCGGGCCGAGGACCGCAGCTTCCTCGACGGCGTCGCGGCCGGGGTCTATTCGGTGCCGGGCGACCCGGAGGGCTGCCTCGACTTCCAGGCGGTGACCGACCGGCTGAAGGCGATGGACTATGACGGCTGGATCGTCGTCGAGGCCGAACAGGATCCGGCCAAGGCGCCGCCGTTTGAATATTCCAGGCGCGGGTATGACCATCTCGTCGAGATCTGCACCCGGTCCGGACTGAACATCCAACCCTGAGGAGGCGCCCATGCCCGATCTGCTCTGCAAACCCTTCGGCACTCACGGCAAGGTGCATGAGATCACCCCCGCGCGCGCCGGCTGGCGCCATGTCGGCTTCTCGCTCTACCGCCTGCGCCCCGGCGAGACCGCGGCCGAGGCGACCGGCGCGCGCGAGGTGATCCTTGTCATGGTCGAGGGCAAGGCGGCGATCACCGCCGCCGGCCGGGATTGGGGCACCCTCGGCGCGCGGATGAATGTCTTCGAGAAGACCCCGCCGCATTGTCTTTACCTGCCGAACGGGACCGAATGGTCGCTGCTGGCCGAGACCGATTGCACCGTCGCGGTCTGTTCGGCGCCGGGCCGCGGCGGCCATGCGCCGCGCCGCATCGGCCCCGAGGGCATCACGCTAACCGAACGCGGCCGGGGCACCAACACCCGCCACATCAACAACATCGCGATGGAAGCCGAGGATTACTGCGACTCCCTCTTGGTCACCGAGGTCTTCACCCCCGCCGGCCACTGGTCCTCCTACCCCAGCCACCGTCACGACGAGGACGACTTCCCGCGCATCACCTATCTGGAGGAAACCTATTACCATCGCCTTAACCCGGCCTCGGGATTCGGCGTGCAGCGGGTCTATACCGAGGATGGCACGCTCGACGAATGCATGGCGGTGCACGATGGCGACGTCGTTCTGGTCCCCCGCGGCCACCACCCCTGCGGCGCGCCTTACGGCTTCGAGATGTACTACCTCAACGTCATGGCCGGCCCCCGCCGCAACTGGCGATTCCTGCCCGACCCCGCCGTCAAGTGGATCATCGATAAAGACGGGTGACCGCGCCGGCATTCAACCGGACATCTGCGCCTCGGCAATCGGTTTCAGCGCCGCGTAGAGCACGCTGTGGATCGGGGTCGGCACGCCGTGACTTGCGCCGGCCCGCACCAGATCGCCGCTCAGATACTCATGTTCCAGCGGCTTGCCATTGCGCAGATCGTCGAGCATCGAGGCATGCATGTGATCGGGCAGCCCCTCGAGGAAGCCCCAGACCGTCTCGGCCGTGTCCGCCGGCATGTCGGGGCGCACCGCGCGGGCCACGGCGACCGCCTCTTCGACAGCGGCGCGAAACAGCGCCCGGCTCTCGGCGGTGGCACGCAGCGGCCCCATGTCGAGCCCGGTCAGCGTGGTCATCGAGGCCATGGTGCTCTGGCCGCAGAACTTGGTCCAGAGATCGATCAGGATGTTTTCGTGCAGCACCGGGGTGGTTCCGGCCTCGGTCAGCGCCTCGGCCAGCATTTCGCAGCGCGGGCTGATGCCGCCGCCGGCCTCGCCAAAGGTCAGCATGTCGAACGGCGCGGTATGGGCGATGACCCCGGGCTTGGCAATATGGCCGGGAATGCGGGCGACGCCGGGGATGACGTGTTGCGCGCCGATCGCGGCTGCCAGACGTTCCCAGGCGGTGATACCGTTCTGGCAGGTCACGACGGCGGTTTCCGGCGTCAGCATCGGGCGGATCGCCTCGGCCGCCGGTTCGACGTCGATGTTCTTGACCATGAACAGCACCGTATCGACCGGCCCGACCTCGGCCGGATCGCCGCTGGCGCCGATCCCGGGCAGATGCGCGTCGCCCTTGGGGCTACGGATGGTCAGACCGTTGCGGCGCAGCGCGTCGAGATGCGCGCCCCGTGCGATCAATGTCACCTCATGGCCGGCCTGCGCCAGCCGTCCGCCGAAATAGCCCCCCAGCGCGCCTGCGCCCATCACCGCGATCTTCAATGCCTGATCCTCCGTATCTTGCGGGAAGCATAACAGCAGATGGCGGAAAACCGAGCGGAAACAGGCCGGCGCAGGCTGTGCCGGAGGGCGGGTCATGGTTCTGGAGAAGTGGTGGGCGACCTTGGAATCGAACCAAGCGTGCGTCTCCGCGAGGGAACCGCAGGTGGCCGCTGCCACATGCCAGGGAACGCGGGATCGATCCGGGGGATCGATCGGTATCCAGCCGCGCAGGCTGTGCCGGAGGGCGGGTCATGGTTCTGGAGAAGTGGTGGGCGACCTTGGAATCGAACCAAGCGTGCGTCTCCGCGAGGGAGTTACAGTCCCCTGCCACACCTTGCGGCCTGTCGCCCACTGTGTGGGGCTGATTAATGATGGGGCCGGGGGAGGTCAAGCCGGAAATCCGGGAAAATTTGCCGGCCCGCATCTTTTCTTGCGGGGGGCATTTGCGCCCGGTAAGGGGCGGCGGGTTGCGCCATGGGGCGCGGGCGGCCATTGTCGCCAGAGGCGAAGGGGATTGCGATGAAAAAGCCCAAGTGGGTTGTCGAAAAGGAACAGGCCAAACGGGCGGCGGCGGCTGAAACCGTCTGGCTCTTTGGCATCCATGCGGTGCGCGATGCGCTGGAAAATCCGGCCCGCGAAAAGCTGCGGCTGATCGTGACGCGCAATGCCGCAGCCAAGCTGGACGCGGCCATCGCCGCCAGCGGCCTGACCCCCGAAGAGGCCGATCCGCGCAAGTTCCCGGCCCCGATCGATCCGCAATCGGTGCACCAGGGCGCGGCGCTCGAGGTCAAGCCGCTGGCCTGGGGCTCGCTCGAGGATGTGGCGCTGGCCGACGGGCCGGGGGCGCAGCGGCTCTTGCTGCTCGACCGGGTGACCGATCCGCACAACGTGGGCGCCATCCTGCGCTCGGCCGAGGTCTTTGGCGCCCGCGCGGTGATCGCCCCGCGCCACCACAGTGCGCCCGAGACCGGTGCGCTGGCCAAGACCGCCAGCGGCGCGCTGGAGCGGCAGCCCTATCTCAGGGTGCGCAACCTCGCCGATACGATCCTCGCATTGCAGGAGATGGGCTATATCGTCCTCGGACTGGCCGGCGAAGCCGAGCAGACCATCGAACAGGCGCTCGAGGGCCGCGCCGACCGGCCGGTGGCGCTGGTGCTGGGCGCCGAGGGGCCGGGGCTGCGTGAACGCACGCGCGAGACCTGCGACGCGCTAGTCCGGATCGATTTCGCCGGCGCCTTCGGTTCGCTCAATGTCTCCAATGCTGCCGCCGTGGCGCTTTATGCCAGCCTGAGCCGCGGCTGAAGGCTTTCAATTCGCGGTGCCGTGCTTAGGTTGGAGGGCACACATCACGGAGGATGCGATGCCGCAGGGCACAAAGATCGCCACATGTTGTTATTGCGGCACCCGCGCCGCGCTGATCCTGACCGGCAAGACGCGGCACGAGCTGAGCTGTCAGGGCTGCGGCGCGCCGCTGCATGACCTCAAGATGATGCCCGGCCCCCGCGCCGAAGTGCCCAGACAGGCGAAAGTCTCCAGGACGCCGAAGGCCGGCAAACGCAAGTCCGCGACGCCCAATCCGCTCTGGGAGATGAAGCGCGACGACAGCTACAAGCGCAAGAAGAAGAAAAAGAAACGCGGCGTAAGCTGGTTTCTGGAAGAGGCCTTCGACGTGATCGAGGATATTTTCGACTGACCGGGAGGACAACATGGGGAAAGCCAGGACTTACGACGGTAAGGACATCGCCATCTCTTTCGACATGTCGCGCTGCATCCACGCGCGCAATTGCTATCTCAAGCTGCCGCAGGTCTTCGACCCGTCGCGCCGGCCCTGGGTCGACCCCGATGCCGCCCCGGCCGAGGACATCGCGGCGATGATCCGCACCTGTCCCTCCGGCGCCTTGACCTATGCCCGCCGCGATGGCGGCCGCGACGAGACGCCGCCGGCGATCAATCGCGTCGCTGTCTGGGAAAACGGGCCGCTGGCTCTGGCCGGAGATTTGCAGATGGGCGAGGACCGGATGCAGCGCGCCACGCTCTGCCGCTGCGGGCTCTCCGCGACCAAGCCGTTCTGCGATCACAGCCACGTCAAGGGCGGGTTCCAGGCCACGGGCGAGCCGGCGGAGGCCGAAGGCGAGGCGCAGGCGCCCGGGCCGCTGAAGATCACCTGCCGCGAGAACGGGCCGCTGGTGCTGGTCGGCCCGGCCGAGGTGACCACCGGCACCGGCCGGCGGGTGAAACAGGCGGGCCGGCTCTTTCTCTGCCGCTGCGGCCAGTCCGGCAACAAGCCTTTCTGTGACGGAAGTCACAAGGAGGCCGGCTTTACCGCGGATCCGGTCTGACGCGATGGGACGGCGGCGGGATGGTCTTTCCAATTCGCGCGGCCTCCTTTATCCCGAGCGGCAGAATTCAGGAGGCGTGCCATGGAATATGTGACCCCGGGGCCGGTCGAAGAGAACTGGAGCGAGGCGATCTCTCCGGTCGAGGAGATCATCAACGAGGCCCGCAACGGCCGGATGTTCATCCTTGTCGATCACGAAGACCGCGAGAACGAGGGCGATCTGGTGATCCCCGCGCAGATGGCGACGCCGGATGCGATCAATTTCATGGCCACCAATGGCCGCGGGCTGATCTGCCTGACCCTGCCGGGCGAGCGGGTCGATGCGCTGGGCCTGCCGCCGATGGTGACCAACAATTCCTCGCGCACCGAGACGCCCTTTACGGTGTCGATCGAGGCGCGCGAAGGCGTCAGCACCGGGATTTCGGCGCATGACCGGGCGCTCACGGTGGCGGTGGCCATCGATGGCAGCTCCACCGCCTCGGATATCTCGTCGCCGGGCCATGTCTTTCCGTTGCGCGCGCGTGATGGCGGCGTGCTGGTGCGGGCCGGCCATACCGAGGCCTCGGTCGATGTCAGCCGGCTGGCCGGGCTCAACCCCTCGGCGGTGATCTGCGAGATCATGAACGAGGACGGCACCATGGCGCGGCTGCCGGAACTGGTGTCCTTTGCCCAGAAACACGGGCTGAAGATCGGCACGATTTCCGATCTGATCGCCTATCGGCGGCGGCATGACAATCTGGTCAAGGAAACCGCGACACAGGAAGTGGTCTCGGCCTTCGGCGGCGACTGGGTGCTGCGGGTCTTTACCGACGTCACCGAAGGTGTCGAGCATGTGGTGCTGACCAAGGGCGACGTGACCTCGCCCGAGCCGGTGCTGGTGCGGACCCATGCGCTTTCGGCCTTGCAGGACGTGCTGGGGATCGGCAATTCCGGCGAGCTGCGCAAGGCGATGGAGATCATCGCGCGCGAGGGCAGGGGCGTTGTATGCCTGTTCCGCAATCCGCAGGCGCGGGTCATTCGCGAAGAGGCCGAGGAGGGGCCCAAGACAGTGCGCGAGATCGGTCTGGGCAGCCAGATCCTCTCGACCATGGGTCTGTCGAAGCTGATCCTGCTGAGCGACCACGAGGCGACGCGTTATGTCGGCCTCGACGCCTATGGGCTTGAAATCGTGGGCACCCGCCCGATCACGGAGTAACAAGAGATGGCCGAAGCCGAGACCCACTACATCCTGCCGCGCGCCGAATTCGACAAGCCGGTGAAGATCCTCATCGTGGTGGCGCCCTATTACAAGGCCATCGCCGACAATCTGGTGGCCGGCGCCAAGGCCGAGATCGAAGCCTCGGGCGGCACCTGGGAGCTGATCGAGGTGCCCGGCGCGCTCGAGGTGCCTTCGGCGATCGGCATCGCCGAGCGGATGAGCAACTTCGACGGCTATGTGGCGCTGGGCTGCGTGATCCGCGGCGAGACCACTCATTACGAAACGGTGTGCAACGACAGCTCGCGCGGGATCACCCTGCTGGGGCTTCAGGGGCTTTGCATCGGCAATGCCATCCTCACGGTGGAAAACATGACCCAGGCCGAGGTTCGGGCCGATCCGGACCGCGGCAACAAAGGCGGCGGGGCGGCCGCGGCGGCCTTGCATCTGGTGGCACTCAGCCGTAAATGGGGCGCTTCGCGTGACGGTGTGGGATTCCGCCCGGCGCGAGACGAATACCAGATAGCCGCCGACATGAAGAGCACCCCGACCGCATGAGTGACGAGACCGAAGCCTCCGCCCCCAAGGCGCTGTCAGGCAATCAGAAGCGCAAGATGAAATCCGCCGCCCGGCTTTATGCCGTGCAGGCGCTGTTTCAGATGGAGGCGCGCGGCCAATCCGTGCCTTCGGTGACGCATGAGTTTGTCGAACACCGCTTTGGCGCGGTCTACGAGGGCGACGAGATGGTCGAGGGCGATGTCAGCCTGTTCGGCCAGCTGGTGGCGGAGGCGGTCAACCATCAGGCCAGGATCGACCAGATGACCGACCGGGCGCTGGTGGCGAAATGGCCGATCGCGCGAATCGACCCGGTGCTGCGGGCGTTGTTCCGCGCCGCCGGCGCCGAGCTTGTCGAGGGCGAGGCGCCGCCGCGGGTGGTGATCAAGGAGTTCGTCGACGTGTCCGGCGCCTTCTTTCCCGAGGGCCGCGAGCCGCAGTTCGTCAACGCGGTGCTCGATCACATGGCGCGCGAGGCCCGCCCCGAGGCATTCTGAGCGAAAAAACGCCGGATGACGTGATGTCGCAGCGGCTTTTCATATCGCTTTGGCGTGATATCCTGTATGCTGAACGGCAAGCGCCACATTCCTTGGGGCGCCGGGAGAGGGATTACGATGCGAGAGCCGCAATTGCCGAAACTTGTCCGTCAGTACTTCAAGCACGTCTTGATCGGGTTCCTGGCCTCGGCGGTCTTCGTGATCATGCTGCTGGGTTTCAACATCGCCAATCTCGCGCATCTGGTTGCCACGTCGCCGCTGGGTATCCTTGCCGTGTTCCTGCTCTGGGTGGTTAACGGCATCGTTTTCGCCGGGGTGCAATTCGGCATTTCCACAATGGGCGATGACGATGACGACACCCCCGGCGGGGGCCTGCGCGCGCCGGTACGCGAATATGCCCCGGTGCGGGTGCCGGTCGCGAAGCCTCGCCGCAGGATCTGACGTCGGGGCCGCGTGGTGCCCGGCTTTTCGTGAAGGTGCGCAGGCGTTGCGCGCCTTTTTTCATGCCATGACGTTTTTGCCGTGATTGTTTTCGTGCCGTGACGGCAGGGAAGCCGCCAGGGGCGGCGATCTGGTGGAAAACGGCGGGCCCGCAAACGCGACCGTGGGGTTATCTCATTCCCGAGGACCTGTATATACAGGTGGGCGCCAGGTAACCAGGCCAGGACCAGGACAGAGCCAGCTCCCTCGGAATTGCTTAAGGCCACCGGAATGCAACCGTACACGAGAAGGGCAGCACCCGCCTTCACGCCAGATAGGGGCTCCGTGGCGCGGCGGCAAGGGGGGCGGGAAAGAAATCCCGGCCCGGCTGCGGCGAACGGGCGGAGGCGCGGCCCCTGCCGCCTGTGGCGAAATCCCCGAGGGGGCTTGAAAACAGAAGAAGATCAGGCGCTGTCCTAGCCGTCGGAGGCGCTGCGGAACTTGTAGCGGTCAAGCTCTTCGGGCAGGAGCAGGTAGATTTCATCCGGCGGTGTGGCCAGCGCATGGCGCATCACCAGCGGGTCGATGCCCATCTCTGCCAGATAGCCCATGACCTCGCCCTGACCGCGCTGGATGTCTTCCACCGCGACAAAGGCGGGCAGCAGGGAGCTTTCGCCGAAGTAGTGCTGATGGACCCCGACCGAGGCCGTGGCGTCGATCACGCGGCTGCTGCCGCCGGCCAACAGATAGGGGCAGGCAGAGTAACAGAATTCGCCTGCCAGCATCTGCGTCTCGATCCCCCTGGCGCGCAGGTGGCGGCCGAGAGTCAGCGCCTCGGCCACGGCGCCGCCGGGGGATTGCAGGATCAGCCGCTCCGGCACCGGCTCGGCGCTCTCGAGCTGGTCGATGATGCGGCTGGCGTCGCCCTCGGCAATGGTGCCTTCGAGCCGCCAGGTGCCGCCTTCGGCGGGGGTGAGAACAAGGCGGTCCGGCAGGGTGCCGGGATCCCGCAGGGGCTGTGTCGCCGGGCGGTCGCGGCCCGGATCGAAGACCCGGCGCTGGTCGCCCGGTCGCACCGGTTCGGACAGCCGCGGCGTGTCGGTCCAGAGTTTCGGCAGCCGCAGCCCGCCGCGCTGCACATCGCCCACCACCAGCAGCACGCCGATGCCGACCTGAAACACCAGCACGCCGGTGAGGATGCGGGCAATGGCGCTGCCGGCGCTCATGTGGATTTGCCGGTCAGCGGGTGGACCTTGCCGCCGTCCTTGCCGGTCTCGGGCTGGGGCTCGCTGTCGGCTGCGGGGGGCTCTGCCGGGGTCTCGGGCACCTGGCGCATGGCGGTTTCGACATCGCGCAGGGCGGCCAGGGCGGCGCGCAGCTCGGCCAGGGTCATCGTGTCCTCGACCCCGGCCCCGTCGCGGCCGGCGCGAATCGCCGCCTGGGTGATGGCGAGAATGAAGACCAGCACCGCCGGCAGCAGGTCGATGGCAATCGCCCCCGCCCAGGAGGGCACGAAATTGCCGGCATAGAGGATGACCGCGTCGGCCGAGGAGATCGGCGCATAAGAGACCTCGGGCGGCGGCGCGAGGGTGCGGACATCGCGGGCGGCGTTTTCCAGTGTGGCGGCGCGGCGGACCAGCACGTCGAGCACCGAGGTGATGGTGGCGGCCTGATCGCCGCGGTTCTGTTCGGTGGCGCCATCCAGCTCGGGCAGCACGACAGAGGCCGCGAGATCCTGCGCCGCGCGTTCCACCAGCGGTGCCACCGAGAGCTGACGCAGCTGGGTGATCAGCCCTTGCAGTTCGACCGCCAGTTCGGAGAATTCCACCGACCGGGGTTCGACCGCGCCGGGCTCGACCGTCAGGGCGCGCATCCGGCTGAGCAGGGCGTTGCCCTGGGTGAAGGCGGTCTCGACCCGGGGGGTCTGGGCGGCGATCTGCGCCTCGAGCGCGGCCAGCTCTTCGGATTTCTGCCGCAGCACGCGGAACACCGCCCCGCGCCCCGCCAGCCCCGAGAGATTGCCGGTCGCCTCCTGTTCCGAGAGATCCTCGAAGCCCTGGCGCACCCGGGAGACATCGCGCTCCAGCGCCTGGCCGGTGAGCGCCACCTCATGCGCCCGTTCGAGCGAAGTCTGATAGCGTTGCACGGTTTCGGCCAGGTGCTGTTCGACGGCCGCAGAGCCGGCCAGTGCGGCGGCATTGAGCCAGGATGACATGGCAACGATGGCCAGCGAGCCCAACCCCATGGCGGCCAGCAGGCCGACGCGGGCCTGGGCGGTGCGCACCGCAGGAAACAGCCGCATCATGTAGGACCAGAAGACAAAGATGCCGACCGAGACTGCGACCGAATAGGCAATGGCGGCAAAGACCGACATGGCGCCGTTCTCATCCAGCAGCGAGGAGACCCCGAGATAGGTGTAGATCCCCGAGGCCACCGCCAGCACGCCGAGCGCGGTGCCGGAAAAGGTGTCGAGCCAGCCGAGATGGCCCTGCAATTCGCGCGCATGGCGCACGCCGCGCGCCTGCGCTTCGGTCAATTCGGTCTCTTTGGCCATTCTGTCCTCGACGGTTGCAGGATTGAAAATATGAGGGCCGGTGGATTTGGCAACGGCGGGGCGGCAGGGGATTGCCAGCGTTCGCCTTATGTTCCAGTATTTACCGCATGAGCACCGCGTCCAGACCCGACCCGACCGCCGATCTGGCCACAGATCTCATGCCCGGCCAGCTTCTGGCGCGCGGGGTATGCCGGCACATGGCGAGCCTGGGGTTTGTCACCGTCGAGGAACTGGTGGTGACCCGGGGCTTGCGGGTCGACGTGATGGCGCTTGGGCCCAAGGGCGCGCTCTGGGTGATCGAATGCAAATCCTCGCGCAGCGATTTCATCACCGATCGCAAGTGGCAGGGATATCTGGAATGGTGCGACCGATATTTCTGGGCGGTGGACGCGGCCTTTCCAACCGATCTTCTGCCCGAGGGCACCGGGCTTATCATGGCCGATGCCTATGATGCCGAGGTGCTGCGCATGGGCGAAGAGAGCAGGCTTGCGCCGGCGCGGCGCAAGAAGATGATCCAGTGTTTTGCCACCCATGCCGCCCGCCGGCTTCAGGCGTTGCGCGATCCCGGTGCGCGGATCGAGATGTGACGGCGGGCCTCAGCGGCGCTTGCCGGCCTTTTCGGCGGCGGCGGCCGCGGCGGTCAGCTCTTCGGCGATCTCGCGTGCCTCGTCGGGGTCGAAATCCATCGGAATCTCGATACCATCGGCGCTCACGAAGAGGCGCACCATGCCGGCGTCGGTTGGGCCGATCTGAAGATTGGCCTCGATGTCACGTTCGGAATTGATACCCATGATAGCCTCCTTCTGGCCGCCTGTGACAAGGCCGGATCGGGCTACAGGAGGCGGCGCGGAAAGGCAAGAGATGCAACAGGAGGTGACATTGCGCGCCCTGCGGCAGGGCGATGTGGACTGGCTGACCCGGGCGCATGGCGGGCTTTATGCCCGCGACGAGGGATTCGACGCCAGTTTCGAGACATTGGTGGGCCAGGTGCTGGCGGATTTCCTGCGCGATATGGATCCGGCCTGCGAAGCCGGCTTCGTGGCCCAACGGGGCGGGGCGCGGCTGGGCAGCATCCTCTGCGCCCGCGAGGATGCCACGATCGCGCGGCTGCGGCTGTTCCTGCTGCTGCCAGAGGCGCGGGGGCGGGGCCTGGGCCGCTGGATGCTGGGGCGCTGCACGGGGTTCGCGCGAGAGGCGGGATACAGCCGCATGGTGCTGGCCACCCATCGCAGCCATGCCGCGGCCTGCGCGCTTTATGCCAGCACCGGCTGGCGCCTGCTGGACAGCCGGCCGGTCACCAGCTTTGGCGTCGAGCTGGAAGAGATGCGCTGGGAGGTGGATTTGTGAGCGGTTTCGGCAGAATTTTCGCCGCAAACGGCTTGCAATCGACGCGCGTCAGAGCTATTCCGCCTGCCAGTGCCGCCTTAGCTCAGTAGGTTAGAGCGCTTGATTGTGGATCAAGAGGTCGCCCGTTCGAACCGGGCAGGCGGTACCATCTCCAACCTGACAAATGTTACGACGCCCCGCATGGCGCAGGTGTCCAACTCCGCCGCTGGCGTCGGGTTGGCGGAGCGGCAAGGCGCGAAAAGAGAGCAAATTTTTGCCGCCTTAACCAATTATTAAGGGTGATTAATCAACTTAAAAGCGATTTCGGGTCCAAGGCATTCTGGAGAGATCGCGATGACGTTGCGCCGGTCGGCAGTGACCATGGCCATTCCGGTGGCCTTTCTGGGGGCGATGGGCCTCTGGACCGGGCCGGCGGCGCATTGGCTGGCGCAGGGGCCGATTCAGCAGGGCCATGCCGAGGTCTCCTGCCAGGGTTGTCACACGCCCAGCCCCGGCACGACGCGGCAGCAGGTGCAGGCCCGTTTCGCCTTTGCCATCGGGCGGCGCGACAGCGATGTCGATTTCGGCAATGGCCCGGTGACCAGCGATCACTGTCTGGCCTGCCACGCGCGGCCGAACGAGCGACATCCGATCTATCGTTTCCGCGAGCCGCGGTTTGAACCGGCGTTGCGCACGGTCCGCGCCGACAGCTGCCTTGGCTGCCACTCCGAGCATGACGCGGCGCGGGTGTCTGCCACGCCCGATATTTGCAGCGCCTGTCATGGCGATCTGACGCTGGCCCGAGATCCGGTGAACATCCCGCATGACCGGCTGATCGCGGAGGAGAAATGGGAAAGCTGCCTGGGCTGTCACGATTTCCACGGCAACCATGTCTTCGAGCCGCCGACCCGTGTGCAGGCGATGATCCCCGGCGCCGCCATCCGCGCCTATTTTCATCAGGGCGCGGGGCCCTACGGCACCTTCAAACATTTCGAGGCAAAGCCGGAATGAGTTTCAGGATCATCGTCGCATTTGGCTGTTTCACCTGTCTGGCGATCTATCTGGTAGTCACCGCGCCGCCGCCGCTGCCGCTCGAGGCCGGCCGCGCCGGGGCCGGGCGCAGCCTGCCGGTGGCGCGGATGTTCGACGCGGTGAATGCGATCAACGATGCGGCGCGGGCGACCTATACGGCGCGGATCGTCGGCCCCGGCGGCAAGGCGGGGCTGAAATTCGGCGAGGACTGGGCCGAGCCGGGGGTCGACAAGGGGCCGTTGCCGGCACTGTTCCTGCGGCTGACGGCGGCGCGGATCGAGGCCAGGCCGCCGCGCCTGGGGCTCTATCTCGGCTCGGATGCGCCGATCAACGCTTCGAATCTGTTTGCCGGGACGCAGGCCACGGCCTTTGCCCGGGTCCGCGCCACCAAGGCGCCGGTGTTTTCCACTTCGGAGCGCGGCGATCAGGTGGCGATGTACCCCGATTTCGCAAGCGCCGCGCCATGTGTGAGCTGCCACAACGACCATCCCGACAGCCCGCGCAAGGATTGGCAACTCGACGCGGTGATGGGGGCCACGACCTGGACCTATCCCGAGGCCGCGCTGAATGCCGACAGCGCGCTCAAGGTGACCGAAGCCTTTTACCGTGCGGTCGAAGAGGCCTATCAGCGCTATCTCGACAAGGCGGCGGGTTTCGCCGTTCCGGTGACGATCGGCGCGGCCTGGCCCGAGGCGGGCGCGCCGGTGCTGCCCGACAGCGCGACCTTCATGGCCGAGGTCCGGGCCCGGGCGGGCGGGGCGGTGATGCGCGCGCTGATCCTGAGCGGCGGCGAGGGCGGGGCATGACCGAGGTTCTGCTGCGTATCCGGCGGCGGCCCTACGTGATGCTCGGGTTGCTGGCGCTCGCCTTTGCCGTCGCGGCGCTGACCGCCGGCACGGCCTTTCGGCCCTGGCCTCTGGGCGGAACGCTGACCTGGCAGGTGGTGACCGGCACGCTGCTGCTGACCGGCATGGGCTATCAATGGATGCTGCTGCGCGCCCGCACCGGCGGCACCGCGGCCGATGTCCGGCGCCATTATGCCGCGCATCGCTGGGTCGGGGTCGGGCTGGTGCTTGTCTTTGCGTTGCATGCGGTGCGCTTCGGCCATGCCTGGACTTCGGCGCTGGCGCTGTGCTTTGTCGCCATCGCCGCCACCGGCCTGCTGAACCGCGAGGTCATTCCCTATCGCAGCCGCTGGCTCTACCGGGCCTGGCTCTGGCTGCACATCGCCCTGTCCTCGGCGCTGATTCCGCTGGTCGCGCTGCACATCTGGGTGGCGCTCACCTATCAGTGAGCTCCACCTCCTGGGTCATCCGCCCGGTGACCCGATCAAAGATCAGAATGCGGTTGTCGCCGGTCACCACCGCCACCCAGCCGGTGCCGAAGGTCACCGCCTGGGCCTCCACCCCGGCGGGCAGGCTGAGTTCTTCGGGCAGCTGCGGCCCGGGATCGCGGAAGCGGATGACAATCAGCGCGATGATCAGTATGACCCCTGCGATCATCACGCCCGTGAGCACGGTCACCAGCAGGCGCAGAAAGCGCAGGTTGGCCGGTTCGGGCAGCTCCGCCTGCGTTTCAGAAGGGTCATCCATGCCGGAACTCCGTTTCACCATCGGCGCCAATCCGCCCGGACGTCTTGATAAGGCCTTGGCCCGCGATGTGCCAGAGGCGGCGGCCCTGTCGCGCACCCGGCTGGCGCGTCTTCTGGAAAGCGGGGCGGTGCGGCTGGATGGCGCGGTCGAGGTCAATCCCAAGGCCAGGGTCGCCGAGGGCGCCGAAGTGGCGATCACGCTGGAAGAGGCGGAAGAGAGCCATATCCTGCCCGAGGACATCCCGCTTGACGTGCTTTACGAGGACGATCACCTGATCGTCGTCAACAAACCGGTGGGCATGGTGGTGCATCCGGCGCCGGGCACGCCCTCGGGCACGCTGGTCAATGCGCTGCTGCATCATTGCGGCGACACGCTCTCGGGCGTGGGCGGCATGAAGCGGCCGGGGATCGTGCACCGGATCGACAAGGACACCTCGGGCGTGCTGGTGGTGGCCAAGGATGACGCCGCCCACCATGGGCTGGCGGCGCAATTCGAGAAACACACCGCCGAACGCGCCTACAAGGCGGTGGTTTTCGGCGTGCCGGATGCGGCCGATCCGCGACTCAGGGGGCTGCGCGGCATCAGCTTCGAGCCCGGCAACGTGCTGAAGGTGACCACGCAACTGGCCCGCCATCGCACCGACCGTCAGAAACAGGCGGTCTGTTTCGAAGGCGGCCGGCATGCGGTGACACGGGCGCGGGTGGTCGAGCGCTTTGGCACGCCGGCGGCGGTGGCGCTGCTCGAATGCTGGCTGGAAACCGGCCGGACCCATCAGATTCGCGTGCATATGGCCCATGCCGGACACGGGCTGATCGGCGATGCCACCTATGGCGGCAAGCGCAAGATCGCCAAGGGCGCGCTTGCCGAGGCCGGGCAGGGGGCGGTGCAGGGCTTTCCCCGTCAGGCGCTCCATGCCGAGACGCTGGGATTTGTCCATCCGGTCACCGAAGAGCGTCTGAGCTTCACCGCCGCGCTGCCGGAAGACATGGAATTGCTGCTTGCCGCGTTGCGCGGCTGAAACATTTCCAATGCGATGATGCACGAAGGCCCCGGTCTGATCCGCAGGGTCTGTGCATTTGTGCACATGGACACCAATTATTCACGGCCTTATGACAGGTTTTGTCGTGAAGTGCACATGGCTGTGATCCGGCCACATGGGGCTTCCAATCTGAACGGATCGGTACAATTATCGTAATCAAGGTGGATATGTGCTCTTGAAAGGCCCGATTTCCACACCATATGGAATGTTAAAGCCCTAAACATTGGAGGGACCAACATGGCTAACTACGCAAATCTCCCGGCGCCGACGCCCGAAGGCGGCCTGTCGCGCTATTTGCAGGAAATCCGCAAGTTCCCCCTGCTTGAGCCGGAAGAGGAATACATGCTGGCCAAGCGCTGGGTCGAGGAGCAGGACACCGAGGCGGCGCACAAGATGGTCACCTCGCACCTGCGTCTGGCAGCCAAGATCGCCATGGGGTATCGCGGCTACGGTCTGCCCCAGGCCGAGGTCATCTCGGAGGCCAATGTCGGTCTGATGCAGGCGGTCAAGCGCTTCGACCCGGAAAAGGGCTTTCGTCTGGCCACCTATGCCATGTGGTGGATCCGGGCCGCGATTCAGGAATATATCCTGCGGTCCTGGAGCCTGGTGAAACTGGGCACCACCTCGGCGCAGAAGAAGCTCTTCTTCAACCTGCGCAAGGCCAAGGCCAAGATCGGCGCGCTGGAAGACGGCGACATGCACCCCGACAACGTGGCGCAGATCGCCACCGATCTGGGCGTGACCGAACAGGAGGTCATCAGCATGAACCGGCGCCTGTCGGGCGGCGATGCCTCGCTCAATGCCACCGTCGGCTCCGAAGGCGAAGGCACCATGCAATGGCAGGACTGGCTCGAGGATGAAGACGCCGACCAGGCCGCCGATTACGAGGAACGCGACGAGCTGGAAGCGCGCCGCGCGATGCTGGCCGAGGCGATGGATGTGCTCAACGACCGCGAAAAGGACATCCTGACGCAACGCCGGCTGTCGGATCAGACGGTGACGCTCGAGGATCTGTCCGGCCAATATGACGTCAGCCGCGAACGGATCCGCCAGATCGAGGTGCGGGCGTTCGAAAAGCTGCAAAAGCGGATGAAGGAACTGGCCAAGAAACAGGGCATGGCCGCAATGGCCTGAGCGTTTCCAGAGAGGCCCGAGGGTTTCTTAACGAGTGCGGCGGCCCGGGGGTGACCCCGGGCCGTTTTTTGTCGCCTGCGGGCCGGGCAGGCGCCGGGATCATTGCCAGAGCTGCGTCTGCCAGGTCATCTGCGGGATCTCTGCCACCACCTCGAAGGTGTAATCGGTGGTGAAGGCCCGGCCGTGACGGTCGGTGGCGGTGACGGTCATCACATGCACGCCGTCCGACAGGTCCGAGGGCAGATCGGCACGCCACAGGTGCAGGCTGTTGTCGGTCAGAAGCCAACGCGGGAAGGGGCCGGCGACACCGGACATGCGGTTGCCCTGGAACATGGCATAGCCGGCGGTGTCGTCGCCGCCGCGGTCCGACCGGATGGCCAGGCTGCCCTGGGTCGCCTGTTTCAGGATCGCCGCCGGGTCGGCATAGTCGAGCCCGCGGTACTTGGCCTCGCCCTCGCCGGGCTGGGTGCGCGTGGCCGCCATCGGCGTGCCGCCATCGATCGACACGGTGACCTCGGTCGATTTGCCGCCGTTCCAGACATTCACCGCGACCCAGCTGTCACCTTCCAGATCGGCGCGGGTCAGCATGAAGGGATCGGCCAGATCGTTGCGCGTCACCGGCGGCAGCACCTTGGAGGGCGTGCCGTAGAGCTCGGCATAGGTGATCAGCGTATCGGCCCATTTGCGGAACCGGGGCGTGTTGAACGCGGCGTGGAACTGGCTGTCCTCGGTGGTGTGGAAGGTCAGATAGGTATCGACAAAGGTCGCGCCGTCGAAATCCAGCCTGAAATAGCCCCGTGGGCTGCCCAGACGCTGGGTGGCATGCGGCACGCCCTGGGCGTTCAGGTCGCCGGCCCACCAAGAGCCCGACAGCCCGCCGATCACCAGTTGATGAAAGGGCGAGGTCGCCAGACCGGTGGCCGCTTCCCAACCTTCAAAGCCTTCGCCCGGTTCGATGTTTTCGGTGGTGTGGGTGTGGCCCGCCATGGTCAGCACCTTGCGCCCGTCGAGCAGCGCGGCCAGCTCGGCGAGGTTGTCGGTCTGGTGCTTGGCGGCGGTGTTGTCGGTGAAGGTCTGGAACGGGATATGCGCCGTCATCACGATCAGCCTGTCCTCGGGCACCTGCGGCAGCAGGTTGCCCAGCCATTCCATCTGCCGCTCGGAGATCACGCCGTTGTAGGTATGGCTCTTGTCGGTCGAGCAGAAGGGGTGCGGATCGACGCCGTTGCAGGGATAGCGCACATTGTCGAGGCCGATGAAGAGCACGTCGCCGAACTCGGCCGCCCAGTATTCCGGGCCCCATTCGCGGCGGAAGGTGTCAAAGCTGTGGGCATCGGTCTCGGCGTCGAAATCGACGTCATGATTGCCGCCCACCCAATATTGCGGCGTCTGGCCGACGGCGATGATGCGCTTGAAACGCGGATAGAGCGACAGGTCGTCGCCCATCACGTCACCGGCAAATATCAGGCATTCGGTCGAGGACAGATCGGCGGTGGCCAGCAGCTTGCCGGCGGTTTCGCGGACGTAAGAGACCTCCTGGTTGGTATAGGGCTGGGCGTCGCCAAAGGCGAGGCAGCTGAAGCGGTCGCCGGCCGCATCCTCGATCATGGGAAAGTTGATCGCGGCGGGCAGGGGACCGGTCGGGGCGATGCCGCCAAAGCGCAGCTCGGGCGAGCCGGCCTGTTTGTGCACATAGGCGAACTGCGGGATCATCTGTTGATCGACCGGGTTGGCATAGCCGGCGGGTTTGATCACGCTCAGGTTCATGTCGTCATAGGCCGGCAGCGCGTAGGTGCCATCGGCGCCGGTCGCCACGACTTCGCGTCCATTGGTCACCAGCGCGCCTTCGATCCCGGTTTCGCCGGCGTCGAGGCGGCTGTTGCGGTTGGCGTCGACAAAGACGGTGCCGCGCGCCATGCCGGCGCTGTCGCCGGCAACGGTTTCGACGGTGCCAATGTAGCTCGCGTCCTTGGCCGCGGCGGGCAGGGCGGCAAGCCCGGCCAGGGCCGCCAGTGAGAGAGAGGAGAGTCGCATGTGGGATGTCCCTTCTGTAAAAGCGCCGAGGCCCAATCTCGCCGCGCTTCGCAAAGGGGATTTTGCGGCGCCGTGAAACTTGGGTGACGCCTCTGTGACAGCGCCGGGCCCGGCGCTTCCGGGTTGCAGCCGCGCCGCAGGTGGCTAGGGTTCGGCGCAAGCATTTCAGGGAGACGAGATCATGGCAGACCACATTCGTTGGGGCATTCTGGGCGCGGCAAAATTTGCCCGGCAACATATGGCTCCGGCCATTCAATCCGCGCGGCGCGGCCGTCTGGCGGCGCTGGCCACCTCGAGCGCGGACAAGGCCCGGCCGTTCCAGGAGCTGACGCCCGGGATCGAGGTTTTCGGGGACTATGACGAGATGCTGGCCAGTGATGCGGTGGACGCGGTCTATATCCCGCTGCCTAATCACCTGCACGTGGAATGGGCGGAAAAGGCATTGCGCGCCGGCAAACATGTGCTGGTGGAAAAGCCGCTGGCGATGAAGGCCGGCGCCTTCGACAGCGTGATCGCGCTGCGCGACGAGACCGGGCTTCTGGCGGCCGAGGCCTATATGGTGGTGCACCACCCGCGCTGGCAGAAGGTGCGCGAGCTGGTGCAGGCCGGCGAGATCGGCGAGCTGGTGCTCTGGGACACGGTGTTTTCCTATGACAACCGTGCCGACACCGGCAACATCCGCAACCGCGCCGACACCGGCGGCGGCGCGATCCCCGACATCGGCGTCTATACCTACGGCACCGCGCGTTTCGTGACCGGCGAAGAGCCCGAGGAGATCCTGTCGACCGAGATGCGTTGGGAAGAGGGGGTCGACGTCTGGAGCCATGTGACGGCGCGCTTTCCGTCCTTCCACTTTTCGGGGATCAATTCGATGCGCATGGCGCCTCGTCAGTATGTGGCGATCCAGGGCGACAAGGGCGTCATCACCGTCAAGGCGCCGTTCAACGCCGGGGTCTTCGACCAGGCCGAGCTGACGCTGGAGCGGGCCGGGATGGAGGCGGTGACCTGGCGCTGGCCGGGGGTCAATCACTATGTCTGCCAGGTCGAGAACTTCAACGCCAGCGTGCTGGACGGGGCCGAATATCCCTGCCCGCTGGAATTCTCGCGCGGGACGCAGGCAATGATCGATGCGGTGTTTGAGAAAGCCCGGGCCTGACCGGTCGTAGGGTGCGCCTTTACGGCGCACCTTGGTTCCTGCGGATGTATCTGGCGGAAGGTGCGCCGTGAAGGCGCACCCTACGGGGGGTCACACCGCGCGGATTTGGGTTGCCGCCGGCGGCGTATCGCTGTTGGCATCGATGAATTCGAGCACCAGCGGACGGATGTTGTTGCGCCAGGACTTGCCGGCAAAGATGCCGTAGTGGCCGGCGCCCGGCTCGAGGTGGCTGGCCTTCTTGTTGTCGGGCAGCCCGGTGCAGAGATCGAGCGCGGCGATACATTGGCCCGGTGCCGAAATGTCATCCTTGTCGCCTTCGACGGTTTTCACCGCGACGGTGGTGATCTTGCCGATATCCACCGGTTTTCCGGCGACGGTGAAGGCGTTCTTGGCAATCTCGCTGTTCTTGAAGATCCGCTCGACGGTCGAGAGATAGAATTCCGCCGGCATGTCCATCACCGCGAGATATTCATCATAAAAGCGGTTGTGCGCATCGTGGTCCGAGGCCTCGCCCCGGGCGACACGGCCGATCTGATCGACGAAAGCCTTGGAGTGGCGATCGGCGTTCATCGAGATGAAGGAGGTCAGTTGCAGCAGCCCCGGATAGACCTTGCGGCCGACGCCGGTGTATTTGAAGCCGACCTGCTGGATCATCGATTGCTCGAGCTGGCCCATGGTCACCCGATGGCCGAAATCTGTCACGTCGGTAGGGGTGGCGTCGGGGTCGATCGGGCCGCCGATCAGGGTCAGCGAACGGGGCTGGGCCTCGGGGTCCTCTTCCGCCAGATAGGCGGTGGCGGCCAGCGTCAGCGGCGCCGGCTGGCAGACCGCGATGACATGGGTATCTGGGCCAAGATGCCGCATGAAATCCACGAGGTAGAGGGTGTAGTCCTCGACATCGAACTTGCCTTCTGACACCGGAATATCACGTGCATTGTGCCAATCGGTGACATAGACTTCACAGTCAGGGAGCAAGGACCGAACTGTCGAGCGAAGGAGCGTGGCATAGTGTCCGGACATAGGTGCAACCAGCAAAACCTTGCGTGGTGCGGGCGTGCGGCCTGCAATCTCGAAGTGAATCAGGTCGCCGAACGGCCGGCTGATTTCGGTGCGGATATTGACCAGGTGATCGCGCCCGTCTTCGCAGGTGATCGAATGGATGCCCCAGTCGGGCTTGACGGCCATGCGTTCGAAAGCCCGCTCGGTCACCGACCCCCACGCCGCGAGCCAGGTCATCGCCGGATTGGGCCACATGGCAAAGGCGGGATAAGAGGCCATCGCCTCGGCCGTCGCGCCGAGCCACTGGTTCGTGTTCCGAAGGGTTTCCATCATATCGTAGGTGACCATGTAACGCATCTGCGTGGGCTCCGGAGCTATGGGGCACTGGCACGCCCCGTTGTTTTTGTCGCTTTGCCCCCTCCAACAAAGCAATCTAATGCTGCGCCTGCAAGATTAAAGAGGAATCGTTGAGATGACAATCGAAGACGCTAAACAGAGTAATAATATTGCTCATCTAGACGAGAATATTGCCAAAATTGACGAGTTGACGCAGCGTCTGACCAAGGCCTTGACGCGACGCAAACCGCCGAATCCGCAAATTGCTGCGCCCGAGTCCGAGCTTTTTGCACGTGCAGCGACGGCTTATTGGCAGGAATGGATGCAGAACCCGGCCAAGATCCTCGAGCATCAGGTGGACTATTGGGGCAAGTCGCTGAAGCATATCGTCGAGGCGCAGCAGCTTCTGGCCCAGGGCAAGCTGGCCGCGCCGGAAGACAACACGCCGGACGACAAGCGGTTTTCCAATCCGGTCTGGAAATCCAACCCCTATTTCAACTTCATCAAGCAGCAATACATGATCAATTCCGACGCCATCAAACAGGCGGTCGAGGACATTGAGGACATCGACGAGAAGGAAAAGAAGCGGCTGCGCTACTTTTCGCAGCAGATCGTCGACATGATGGCGCCGACGAATTTCTTTGCCACCAATCCCGACGCGCTGATGAAGGCGATCGAGACCGAGGGCGATTCCGTGGTCAAGGGGCTTGAGAACCTTGTCGCCGATCTCGAGGCCAACGATGGCGAGCTGGTGGTGCGGCTGGCCGATACCGAAGCTTTCGAAGTGGGCGGCAATATCGCCACCACGCCGGGCAAGGTGGTGTTTCGCAACGACATGATGGAGCTGATCCAGTACAGCCCCAGCACCGACAAGGTGCATGAAATCCCGATCGTGCTGTTTCCGCCCTGGATCAACAAGTTCTACATCCTCGATCTCAAGGACAAGAATAGCTTTATCAAATGGGTGGTCGACCAGGGCTATACGCTGTTCGTGGTCAGCTGGGTCAATCCCGATCCGACCTATGCCGACAGGGGCATGGAGGATTATGTCGAGCATGGCTATCTGGCCGCCATCGAAGAAGCCAAGAAGCTCTGCAAGGTCAAGCAGGTCAATGCGATCGGCTATTGCATCGCCGGCACCACGCTCAACCTCGTGCTGGCGCTGCTCAAGAAGCGTGGCGACAAGTCGGTCAAATCCGCCACCTTCTTTACCACGCTGACCGATTTTTCGGATCAGGGTGAATTCACGCCGTTCCTTCAGGATGATTTCGTCGACGGGATCGAGGCCGAGGTCGCGCAGCACGGCATCCTGCGCAGCTTCATCATGGGGCGGACCATGTCCTTCCTGCGGTCGAACGACCTGATCTATCAGCCGGCAATCCGCAGCTACATGATGGGCGATACGCCCCCGGCCTTCGATCTGCTGTACTGGAACGGCGATGGCTCGGGCCTGCCCGGCAAGATGGTGATGCAGTACCTGCGCGGCCTGTGCCAGCGCAACGAGATGATCGAAGGCACCTTCGAGCTTCTGGGCGAGAGCCTGTCGATCAAGGATGTCACCGTGCCGATCTGTGCCGTCGCCACCGAGACCGATCACATCGCGCCCTGGAAGGATTGTTATCGCGGGTTCCTGCAAACCGGCAGCCGGTCGCGCAGCTTCATCGTCGGCCAGTCGGGCCATATCGCCGGGATCGTCAATCCGCCGACCAAAAAGAAGTATGGCCATTACGTCAACGACGATCTGCCCGATACCGCGGAGGAGTGGATGGAAGGCGCCGAGTTCCACGAGGGCTCCTGGTGGCCGCGCTGGGAGGCCTGGCTCAAGCCGCGTGCAGGCAAGATGATCGATGCACGCGACGCGGGTGATTCTGAGCACCCGCCGCTTGGCGATGCCCCGGGTGACTACGTTCGGGTCAAGGCAAGCATCTGAATTTACGTAGGGAAAACCTTTTTCTGCACCGCAGCAAAAAGTGGTTGAAATGCTGCGGTGCAGCGGCTATATTCTTTGCAGACGCAGAGACGGGGTGGGCCCGCTCCGCGCAGAAACAAAGGATTTAGATTATGGCTGCTGCAAAAGCACAAGACGTCACCGCGCTGCTGAAAGACATGATGGGCGCGTTCCCGGTTGACACTTCGGCTCTGGAAGATGCCTTCAAGACCCAAGCGACCCTGAACGAGAAACTCTCGGGCGTTGCTCTGGAAGCTGCCGAGAAGTCGACCGAGATCTCCTCGAAATGGACCAAAGACACCCTGGCCAAACTGGCCGAGCTGTCGAAAGCCAAATCCGAGCCCGCCGACTATGCCAAGGCGATGACCGATTTCGCTTCGGCTCAAGCTGAAGTTGCCGCCGAAAACGTGGCCGCTTTCGCTGAAATCGCCAAGAAAGTTCAGATGGAAACCGTCGAACTGATGATGGCGGCCGGCAAGGAATTCTCGGAAGAAGCTTCGGCTGCCGTGAAAAAAGCCACTTCGGATGCGACCGCTGCCACCAAGAAAGCGACCGCAACCGCCAAGTAAGCTGATCATCTGATCAGGATGTAGTCCGCGCTGTCTCCTCCCCCCTGATGCGCGACGACATCACGGAAAGACGGGTCCCTCGGGGCCCGTCTTTTCTTTTGCGCCCGCCGCTCTTGCCAGATCGCCCGGCATTGCGCACCATCACCCGGATCGCAGCGGGGAAGGGCGCATCATGATCGGCAAGATTGCATCGAGACGCGGGGCGTTGGTCCTTGGCCTGGCCGCGACGGGCGCCATGGCCCAGGAGACAGAGGCCGAATTCCAGCCGTTCACCTTTGCCGGTACCGTGGTGGCCCGTGAGATCACCGGGCTGTCTTATGAAACCGGCGGCTGCATCGTCTCCGTCTCGGACAGCGCCCGCCGCACCGGCGCGGCCGAAAGCGGGCAATTGCTGGTCGAGCTTGACGCGCAGGACGCCGAACTGGCGCTCGAGACCGCCAAGGCAAGGGTTGCCGATCTCGAGGCGGCGGTGGCTGAGAAACAGCTCGCCATCGACGCCGCCGAGGCCAATGTCGACCGCCGGGCGCAGGAACTGGCCTTTGTCGGCAAGGAATTTGCCCGCAACGAACAGATGTTCCGCCGCGGCTTGATCAACGAAAGCACCATGGAAGGTGTCGAAAGCCGGATGATGAACGCCGATTTCGCCGCCGATCAGGCCAAGGAGACCCTGGCCAGCGCAATCTCCGCCAAGAAACGCGCCGAGATCGCGCTCGACATCGGCCAGCTCGACCTGCAATCGCAGCAGGTGGCCCATGCGGCGCTTCAGCTGCGCGCGCCTTATGCCGGTGTTCTGCTGGGCTTTGCGCCCAATGTCGGCGATTGCGTCAGCGCCGGCGCCTCGGCCGCGCAGATCTATGCGCCCGAGAAGAAATCGGTCGAGGTTTTCGTGCGCGTCGATCAGCTTGTGGCACAGCAATCCTCGGGCGTGACCATTGGCGCGCCGGTCCGGATCGCGCGGATCAACGGCCAGGCCTGTGGCGGCAGCTTCACCTGGATCGGCACCGAGGCCGACCTCGAACATCAATACGTCAAATCCTCGATCGAGGTCGACGAAGACTGCGCCGCCGCGCTCTATCTGAACGAGGCGGTCGAGGTCGAAACCCTGCCGGATCCCGCGTGATGCTGCGCAGCATCATGTTTTTCGCGCCTGCGGCGTGACAACGCTTTTCTTTTTGCAAACGCTGGCCTAGGCTTTTTTGCAACGCTGAAACTCACGGGAGGACGGCCCAAGTGGCGGACAAACCGAAACCCCTTCTGATCAAGCGGTACGCGAGCCGCAGGCTCTACAATACCGAAACCAGCGATTACGTGACGCTCGAAGACATCTCGGGGTTCATCCGCGATGGCCGCGACGTGCAGATCGTCGATCTGAAATCGGGTGACGACCTGACCCGGCAATACCTGCTTCAGATCGTCGCCGAACACGAGAGCCGCGGCGAAAATGTGTTGCCGCTGGGGGTGCTTACCGACCTGGTCCGCAGCTACACCACCCAGGCGCAAAGCGTCGTGCCGCAGTTCCTGACCGCCTCGTTCGAGATGCTGCGCGAAGGCCAGAACCGCATGCTCGAGATGAGCCCGATGGCCAAGATGCCGGGCTTCGAGGCGATGAAGGCGCAGCAGGAAGCTTTCATGAAGGCGATGACCGGCGGCATTTCTCCGCAATGGTCGGGCCCCGATCAGGGCGAAGGCCAGAGCGACCAGAAAGACGAGGAAGACCTCGACGCGATCAAGAAACAGCTGGCCGAGCTTCAGGCCAAATTGTCCAAGATGGACAAGTAAACCGCGAGCAAAAGCTCAGTTTTGCAAAGCCCCGCGCCGGTCGCGGGGCTTTTGCGGTTCCGACCCTTGCGGCGGATCAGGTGCCGTAGGCCCGGGGCGTGCCCATCACCGTCTCTGCCGCGGCGATCAGCGCCTCGGCGATAAAATCGCACTCCGCCCGCGTCAGCCGCGCCGGCAGCCGCACATCGCAGGCCCGCATCAGCATCGCCCGGGTGGCGGGCAGATCTTCCGGCAGATCCGGTACGAAATGCCAGTTCCAGAAGGCGCGCGCATTGTCTGCCGAGAGCCCGAAGATCTGCACCTTGACGCCCATCGCCTCGGCCGCCTCGGCAAAGCTGCGGCGCTGGGGCTCGGTCATGCCCTCGAGGTTGAACTGGATCGAATCCGGCGCGCGCTCTTCACCGGGCAGGCTGTCGGGCACCTGCATCCAGGGAGAGGTGTTGAGCCGCGCCGCCACGTGATCGTGGTTCGCCCGCCCGTCGCCCACCCGGCGCGCCAGATGCGGCAGCTGCGGCCGGATCACCGCCGCCGACAGGTTCGACATGCGCTGATTGTAAAGCGGCAGGCGGTTCTGCAACGCCGGGAAATGATCGCGCAGCACCGGGTGTTTCTTCCAGTTGTGCTCATAGGCGCCCGACATGATGATCGCGCGCGCCACCAGCTCGGCATCGTCGGTAACCAGAATGCCGCCTTCGCCGGCGTTTATCATCTTGTAGCTCTGAAAGCTGAAACAGCCGATCCGGCCAATGGTGCCGATCTTCCGCCCGCGCCAGGTGGTGCCCAGAGAATGTGCCGCATCCTCGACCACCGGAATGCCACGCGCGTCGCAAAGCGCCATGATCGCCGCCATGTCCGAGGTATGGCCGCGCATGTGGCTGATGATCACCGCCGCGACATCGTCGAGCTTGGCGGCGAAATCCTCAAGGTCGATGCGGTAATCGTCGCCGACCTCGCACAGCACCGGGCAACATTCGGCATGCACCACCGCCGAGGGCACCGCGGCAAAGGTGAAGCCGGGGATCAGCACGCGGGCGTCGCGCGGCAGCTCCAGCGCCTTGAGCGCCAGAAACAGCGCCGCCGAACAGGACGCGACCGCCAGCGCATAGCGCATGCCCATCATTTCGGCGAATTCCGCTTCGAGAAGCGCCACCGGCGCATCCTCGGGCGCGGTATAGCGGAACAGGTCGCCACTTTGCAGCAACCGGTCGATTTCGGCGCGGGCCGCCTCCGGGATCGGCTCGGCGTCATGAACGTTGGGGGCCTCGAGACTGCTCATATTCGCTTTCCTTAATCGGGGTTTTCAGAAAACTAAATCAGAGCAATGCGGCAAAAAAGTGAATTTTCCGTAACGGGCGTCAATGCCCGTCGCCTGTGTCGTCAGATCCCCAATCTGTCGCGCAGGGCATACCAGCTCATCGCCAGGGTCAGCAGCGGGGTTCGCATCATCCCGCCGCCGGGAAAGGCGGGGGCGGGCAGGGCGGACATGGTCTCGAACCCCTCCTGTTCGCCCATGATCGCCCGCGCCATCAGCCAGCCGGCATGGGTCGCCGTGCCGACCCCGTGGCCGGAGTAACCCGAGGCCGAGAGCACCCCCGGCGCCACCCGCGCCAGAAAGGGCAGGCGCTTCATGGTGATCGCCAGGGTGCCGCCCCAAGCATAGTCGATCCTGACGTCTTTCAGATGCGGGAAAATCTCGGCCATCGGCCGCCGCACCTTGGCGGCGATGTCCTTCGGGAACCGATAGCCATAACTCTCGCCACCGCCGAACAGCAGCCGCCTGTCGTGGCTGAGCCGGAAGTAGTTCACCACGAAGCGGCTGTCGGCCACGGCCACATCCTCGGTCAGCACCTGCGCCGCGCCCGCGCCCAGAGGCTCTGTGGCAATGACAAAATTGTTGATCGGTATGACCCGCGCCAGCACCTTCCGGTCCAGCGTGCCAAGATAGCCGTTGCCTGCCAGGATCACGTGATCGGCCTTGACCCGCCCATCGGCGGTCTGCACCAGCCCCGGCGCGACGTGATGCACGCAAGAGCCCTCATGGATCACCGCCCCGGCCGCCGCCGCCGCCCGCGCCAGCCCCACCGCCAGCCGCAAGGGGTGCAGATGCGCCGCATCCCGGTCGATCATCCCGCCCTTGTAATCGGGAGACGGGCAGAGCGCCCGGCAGGCCGCTTCGTCCAGCGCCTCGACATGGTCATAGCCATAGCGCTCGCGCAGGAAATCGACATAGCCGTGCAACTCGGCCACCTCCGCCGCGCTCGAGCCGGTCCAGGCCACGCCCGGCTTCAGGTGACACTCGATGTCATGGTCGGAAATCAGCCGCTTGACCAGCGCCTTGGCCGCCTCGCCGAGCGCCCAGTATTTCGCCGCATCCGCGCGTCCGACCAGTCGCTCCAGCCCCTGCTGGTCGACCCGCTGCCCCGAGCCCAACTGCCCGCCATTGCGTCCCGAGGCGCCAAAGCCCACCCGATGCGCCTCGAGCAGGACAACCCGGCGCCCGGCCCGCGCCAGTTCCAGCGCCGCCGAGAGCCCGGTATAGCCACCGCCGACAATACAGACATCGGCCGTCACCGCGCCCTGGAGCGGCGCGAAGGGCGGCAGAAACGCGGTTGTCGCCGCATACCAGCTCTCCGGGTACTGGCCCTGGCGATCGTTGGAAAACAGCAGGTTCATGCCCCGCTCCCCTGCTTCTTCTCTTTGACAAATACCGCCGGGGGTCCGGGGGCAGCGCCCCCGATCCTCACACGTTCAGCAACAGGTGTTCCCGCTCCCAGGGCGAGATCACCTGAAGAAACTCCTCGTATTCCGTGCGTTTGACGATGCCATAGACCCGGGCGAACTCCGGCCCCAGCACCTCGTGCAGCTCGGTCGCCGCGTCAAACAGATCCAGCGCCGATCCCAGCACCTGCGGGATGTCCGGCTCGCCCTCATAGGCATCCCCCGAAAACTGCCCGGCTGGCGTCACCTTGTTGACCAGACCGAGATAGCCACAGGCCAGCGACGCTGCGATCCCGAGGTAGGGGTTGCAATCCATGCCGCCGATGCGGTTCTCCACGCGCCTGGCCTCCGGATCCGAGATCGGGATGCGGATGCCGGTGGTTCGGTTGTCGCGCGCCCATTCCAGGTTGATCGGGGCGGCATGGTCGCGCACGTAGCGGCGATAGGAGTTCACATATGGCGCCATCACCGCGATGGCGCTTGGCAGATACCGCTGCAAACCGCCGATGAAATGCGCAAAGGCATCTGTCTCGCCGCCCTGCGGCCCGGCGAACATGTTGCGGCGGGTCTCCAGGTCGAGCACCGAATGATGGATGTGCATGGCCGAGCCCGGCTCATCGGCGATCGGCTTGGCCATGAAGGTGGCAAAGCAGTCGTGGCGCAGCGCCGCCTCGCGGATCAGCCGCTTGAAATAGAACACCTCGTCGGCCAGTTTCACCGGATTGCCATGCCGCAGGTTGATCTCGAGCTGGCCGGCGCCGCCCTCCTGGGTGATGCCGTCGATTTCGAAGCCCTGGGCCTCGGCAAAATCGTAGATGTCGTCGATCACCGGGCCGAATTCATCCACCGCCGTCATCGAATAGGCCTGACGCGCCGCGGCCGGCCGGCCCGAGCGGCCCATCATCGGCTCGATGCTCTTGGCCGGGTCGATATTGCGGGCCACCAGGTAGAATTCCATCTCCGGCGCCACCACCGGCTTCCAGCCGCGCTGGTGGTAGAGGTCGACCACCCGTTTCAGCACGTTGCGCGGGCTCGCCGGGATCGGCACGCCCTCGCGGTCAAAGGCGTCGTGGATCACCTGCAAGGTCCAGTCGCCGGTCCAGGGCGCGGCAGTGGCGGTCGACATGTCGGGCTTGAGGATCATGTCGCGCTCGATAAAGCCATCGGCGCCGGCGGCCTCGCCCCAGCCACCGGTGATGGTCTGATAGAAGATCGAATCCGGCAGGAAGAAGAACGACTGCCGGGCGAATTTCGACGCCGGGACCGCCTTGCCGCGGGCAATGCCCGGCAGGTCGGGGATCACGCATTCCACCTCGTCGAGCCGACGCCCCTCGAGATAGGCCTGCGCGGCCTGCGGGGTCTGGGCGATCCAGTCGGTCATGCAAGGCTCCTGTCGCGAAAGAACTGGCCGATCATCCGGCCCAGCGTGGCATTGGCCACCGGCTTGTCGACCGTGGCACGCGCCTCGGCCAGCATCTCCGGCGGGATCGCCCCGCCGCGCGCCTCCATCAGCCCGGTGAGAAAGCCGGCGTCAAACTCGGGATGCGGCTGCACCGAGAACATCTTGCGGCCATAGACCAGCCCGGCGTTCTCGCAGAAATCGGTGCGGGCGATCACCCGGGACTCCTGCGGGCGCACGGTCACCTGATCCTGATGCCAGGCGTAAAGCGGCAGGGTCTCGCCGTCGAATTCATAATCCACCCGGCCCACCGACCAGCCACCCGAGAATTTCTCGACCCGCCCGCCAAGCGCCTGGGCCATGATCTGGTGGCCAAAGCAGATCCCCACCATCGGGATATCGGCCGCATAGGCCGCGCGGATCAGCGTCTCGAGCGGCGCGATCCAGGGCAGGTCGTCATAAGCTCCGTGTTTCGATCCGGTGATCAGCCAGCCATCAGCGTCCTCGACGCTGGCGGGAAACTGGCCATCCACCACGTCGTAATTGTCGAAGTCAAAGCCCTGGCCGTCCAGCAGATCGCGGAACATGCCGGAATAGGTCTTGTGGTCTGGCAGCGCCTCGGGCCTGTGCCCGGTGGTGAGGATGCCGATCTTCATGGTTCACCCATTTGTTCTAGACCGTGTCGAGATAGATCTCGACGCGCTCCGTTTCAGTCAGTTCTTCCATATAATGGGCCTCCTGCCGTTTGGTCAGGAGGAAATTGCGGATCATCTCCGGGGCAAAGATGCGGCGGATGTGATCGCTGCCTTCGAAGGCGTCCATCGCGCTCACCCAGGTGACCGGAATCCGCGGCAGATCCAGCGCATAGGCGTTTCCGGTGATCGGCGCCGGCGGCTCGATCGCATCCTCCATGCCGTTCATCGCCGCCCCGAGGATCACCGCCAGCATCAGATAGGGGTTCACGTCGCCGCCCGCCACCCGATGTTCGATCCGTCGCGCCCGGGCATCGCCAGACGGCACCCGCACCGCCGCGGTGCGGTTCTCATAGGCCCAGCAGATGCCGGTGGGCGCATGCGCCTCTGGCACCAGCCGGTCATAGGAATTGTGATGCGGCGCAAAGATCAGCGCCGAATCGGCCATCGCATCGAGACAGCCGCCAATCGCATGGCGCAGCACCTCGGTGCCGGTTTCGCCGCCGTCGTCGAAGATGTTGTCGCCGTTCTCGTCGAGCACCGAGAAATGCGTGTGCAGCCCCGAGCCGGCATAATCGTCATAGGGTTTGGCCATGAAGGAGGCGGCAAAGCCGTGCCGCCGCGCCAGCCCCTTGACCAGCCATTTGAACAGCCAGGCATCGTCGGCCGCCCGCAGCGCATCCTCTGAATGCATCAGGTTGATCTCGAACTGCCCCAGCCCGGCCTCGGAGATCGCGGTATCGGCGGGGATGTCCATCTCTTCGCAGGCATCGTAGAGATCGGTGAAGAACTGGTCGAAACTGTCGAGCGCGCGGATCGACATCGTCTCGGCCGCCTTGCGCCGCTTGCCCGAGCGCTCGCTCACCGGCACCTGCAACGACCGGCCGCTGTCGTCGATCAGGTAGAATTCCAGTTCCACCGCCACCACCGGCGTCAGCCCCTTGGCCTTGTAGCGGTCCAGAACGGCGCGCAGCGCATGGCGCGGATCGCCCTCGTAGGGGCGGCCATCCTCGCGGAACATCCAGATCGGCAGGAGGGCGGTCGGCGCCTCGAGCCAGGGCATCGGCAGAAAGCCGCGTTCGGTGGGCAGGAGCACGCCGTCGCGGTCGCCGCTCTCGAACACCAGCGGGCTGTCGTCGATATCCTCGCCCCAGATGTCGAGATTGAGCACCGAAACCGGAAAGCGGGTGCCGCTCTCGACCACCTTGTCGGCGAAACGCACCGGCACCCGCTTGCCGCGCGGCTGACCGTTGAGGTCGGCGGCGGCGACACGGATCGTGCGCACCTGCGGATTCTTGCGCAGCCAGGATTTCATTGCATTGCCGGACATGGGGCACCTTGGGTGAATAATTTGATCAAATTATGGATAACGACCCGCGCCGGGGTTTGGCAAGCGGGAAATGAAATGCCGATTGCCGCGCCCCGGACCTGATCCGGAGCCGCGCCGATAGCCAGGGGACGTCCCGGATCGGGGTCCGGGACGGGTCAGCGAATGAGGTTCAGCCGCAGCTTCATCTTGGCCCGCCGCGCCTGCGGCAGATGCCGGTTGAGCCGCCGGTTGATCAGCCCGAAGAGCGCGATCAGCAAGAGCGTCAGCAGGATGAAATAGCCCGCCAGGATCGGGTAGGGGACAAAGGGGTTGAAGGTCTTGTCGGCAAAGTAATTGGCATAATACAGCGCGTCGCCGCGTTGCTGAAACGCCGGAAAGCCCGAGAAATAGACCAGCGTGGTGGCGTGAAACAGAAAGATCGCCTCGTTGGTATAGGCCGGCCAGGCCAGCCGCAGCATGGTCGGCCAGACAATGCGCCGAAACCGCACCCAGCCGGAAAAGCCATAGGCGTCGGCGGCTTCGGTATCGCCCTTGGGCACCGACAAAAGCGCGCCATAGAAGATCTCGCCGGAATAGGCGGCGGTGTTGAGAAACAACACCACAAGCGCCCCGGCCCAGGCCGAGGTCAGCGGCGTGAAGACGGGCGCCACCTGTTTCAGCGACAGGAACAGGAAATAGGCAAAAAAGAACTGGATAAACAATGGCGAGCCGCGAAACAGGAAGATGAACCATTCCGCCGGCTTGCGCAGCCAAGGGCTTTGCGCCGCCTTGCCCAGCGCCACCGCCGTCGCCAGGAAGAAGCCGGCAAAAAGCGCCAGCACCCCGAAATAGACGTTCCAGATCATCCCCGAGCCGATCAACACGAACTGCTGGCAGAGGGTAAAATCCGACCGCGGCAACAACCGCTCCCCCACACCGACAGAACGCAGGGCATAATCGGCAATAGTCTCCCAACAACTCATTCCACGCCCCCCCTGCAGCTTCCTCTTGCCCAAAATACTCTCGGGGGAGTCGCCAAAGGCGACGGGGGCAGAGCCCCCAGAGTACCGCCACCCAACCTCATGCCGCCGCCTTCCGCTGCGCTTCGCCGCCGGCTGTCGCCTGCCCGAAGGTCAGACGTTGCATCACCCGGCCCAGCACCACCTCCGACACCTTGGTGAACCCCAGGTAGAACACCAGCAGCGCCAGGAAATACCACATCCGCCAGTCGCCATGCGGGTAATCGGTGAAGCGCGGCGTCTTGGTGCCGCCCAGCTCGCGCGCCCAATAGACGATATCCTCGACACCGAGCAGGAACAGCAGCGGTGTTGCCTTGATCAAAACCATCCAGAGGTTCGACAGCCCGGGCAGGGCATAGACCCACATCTGCGGCACCAGAATGCGCCAGAAGCTCTGCCGGCGCGACATGCCATAGGCCTCCGCCGTCTCGATCTGGGCCCGGGGCACGGCGCGCATGGCGCCAAACAGCACATTGGCGGCAAAGGCGCCAAAGACGATGGCAAAGGTCAGCACCGCCAGCAGGAACCCATAGGTCTCATGCACCCATTGCGGCGCGGTGCCCAGCGGCAGCTTGGCGGCGTCGCAGACCACGAAATCATTGCCCTGCCGGATCGGCTGATCCCAGCCCGGGCAGAGCGCCTGGTGGCGCAGCCATTCGAATCCCTGGTCGAGCGCGATGACAAAGAACAGGAAGAACGCGATGTCGGGCACGCCACGCACGATGGCGATATAGGTCCGGCCCAGCCAGTTGATCGGAAAGATGTGGCTGCGCGCCGACATGGCGCCAAGAAACCCGAAGGCCAGCGCCACCGGCGCGGTGATCGCCAGCAAGAGCAGCACCGTGCCGAAAGAGGCATAGAAGGCCATGTGCTTGCCGGTCGTCAGGTAGCACGCCAGCCAGCGGGCGCCTTCGAGCAGCTCGGGTTCTGCGCAATAGCTGAAAATGGCAGCTCTCCTGCGGAGCGGGCGGGCCGGCAGGCCCACCCTGCGTTTCAGGTCCGAAGGCGGGTGTCAGCCCGCCCGCGGGATCAGAAGGTTTCGCCGACGTCCCATTTCTCGATCAGGGCATTGAGCGAGCCATCTTCCTTCATCGACTGGATCGCCGCATCGAACTTGGCGCGCAGCTCGGCGTCGCTCTCGCGGAAGCCCATGCCGATGCCGCCGCCCAGCAGGATATCCTCGGCCACGAAATCAAGCTCGGCGCTTTCCTCGGCATAAGGCGTCAGGAAGGATTTGTCGGCCAGAACCGCATCCGCCTCGCCATCGCGCACCGCGCCGATGGTTTCTTCCGGGTTGGCGAATTCCAGCAGGGTGGCGCCGATCTCGGCGATATGCGCCGCCTGGATGGTGCCGGCCTGCGCCGCGATCACCGCGCCGGCCGGATCGATCTCGGTGCCGGCCATGCCGAGATAGGACGAGGGGTCGGGCTGGGTGTAGTTCTGGGTGAAGTCGATGACTTCCTCGCGCTCGTCGGTGATCGACATGCCGGCGATGATGGCATCGTAGTTGCCCGAGACCAGGTTCGGGATGATCGAATCCCATTCGTTGGTGACCCATTCACAGGTCAGCTCGGCGCGGGCGCAGAGTTCGTCACCGACCTCGCGTTCGAAGCCGTCGACCTCGCCGGCATCATTGAGGAAGTTGAACGGAGGATAGGCGCCTTCGGTGCCGAGCCGCACGGTCCCGGAATGGCTTGCGGCCATGGCGAGGCTGGCGGTCAGGGCCAGAACGGCGGTGCCGGTCAGGAAAAGTTTCATGTCTGTTGCTCCCTTGGTTGGTGGTTCAGGCGGCTTTGGTCGAGGACAGAAAGCCCCGCAGCCGCTCGGATTTGGGCGCGTCGAACAGCGGTCCGGGCGCACCTTCTTCTTCGATCAGACCCTGGTGAAGAAAAACCACGTGGTCGCTCACGTCATGGGCCATCTTCATGTCATGGGTCACGATCAGCATGGTCCGGCCTTCGGTGGCCAGATCCTTGATCACCCGCACGACCTCCTGCTCGAGCTCCGGGTCCAAGGCCGAGGTCGGCTCGTCGAAGAGCAGCGCCTCGGGCTCCATGCAGAGCCCGCGGGCAATCGCCGCGCGCTGCTGCTGGCCGCCGGAAAGCTGTGCCGGATAGGCCGCGCATTTGTCGCCGATGCCGACCTTGTCGAGGTAGTGGCGCGCCCGTTCCTCGACGTCGGCCCGGTCGCGGCCCAGCACGGTGACCGGTGCTTCCATCACGTTTTGCAGGATGGTCATATGGGCCCAGAGATTGAACTGCTGGAACACCATCGACAGGTTGGTGCGGATGCGCAGCACCTGTTTGGCATCGGCCGGCCGGCGCGCCAGCCCGCTGCCTTTCCAGCTCACCGGCTCGCCCTTGAACAGGATCTCGCCCTGCTGGCTGTCTTCGAGCAGGTTGGCGCAGCGCAAAAGCGTCGATTTGCCCGAACCGGACGAGCCGATCAGCGAGATCACCTGGCCCCGGTGCGCCGTGATCGATACGCCCTTGAGCACTTCGAGCTGGCCGTAGCTCTTGTGAAGGTCGCGGATCTCGATGACGGGGGGCTGGTCTGGCACGTGACGCTTTTCTGTGTGTGAAGGTTCCCTGTAATAGGGCAGTAATTTTGCGGCCTTGCAACTTGCAAAACGGCGGAAATGCCCGGATTCCGCCGGACTTGCCGTCACGGCAGGCCAAATCGGAGGGCCCTTGCCCCCCGCGTCACTCCCGTGTGACGCGCTGGCGGGCCATGGCGCTGTCGACATCGCTGATGCCCAGCATCGGCGCCACCATGCGCAACAGCGCATCTTCGGCCTCGTCGCGGGTGCCATCGGCCAGCACCACCTGCCAGAGCGCCTCGATCACCCCGAGGCGGGCCTCGAAAGGCACCGCATCCTTGATCGCGCGGGTAAAGCGCACGGTGTCGGGGGCCTCGGATTCGAGCTGTTCGGCTTCGCGCCGCAGGGCGCTGGCCTCGAAGGGCGAGAGGCCGAAACGGCTGGCGGCAATCTTGTCGATCAGGGTGCGTTCGTCATCGTCATAGGTTTCGTCCGACCGCGCCACCCGCACCAGAAGCGCAGTCAGCGCGAGGCGGGCGTCTTGGTCGGGCAACTGGGCGGGCTCTGGCTGGGTCAGCCGTCTGAGGAAATCTGCGAACATGGGGGAGATATAGGCGCAAGCCAGGGGAGGGCCAAGCACTTCGGCCGAGGGGTCGTCGGATGGCCGGCGCCTTGGCGGGGGCGCGGGCCAAGACGGAAGCGCCGCGCCGTGGCCCGGCGTGCCGCTCAGGCGCGCGCCCTGAGACGCGCCTGCTTGCTCAGGATCTGCGGTTCCGCCACCGGCGCCCAGTCGGGCGGCGCAAAGAACGGCGTCTGTTGCCAGCGTCCCGACAGCCGTTCGGCCAGGAGCCGCTGGCAAAAGGCCAGCACCATCCGGCCCAGCCCCCGGTCCTTGCGCGGGGCGCCGGGCCCGCCGGCCCAGACGGTGTTGGCATGGGCCCGCACCGGCCCCAGCAGCTTGTCCTCGCCCTGGTGCGCCGCGCAACTCAGCGAGACAAAGGGCAGTTTGGCCGATTTCAGCGTATTGGCCACCGGCGTGCCGCAACAGGTGGTGTGCCAGCGCGACAACCCCTGTGGCGAGAGCCGGAGCAGGCCGAGATTGCCGATCCCGCGCGTGAACGTCACCTGTGATGGCGCCACCTGAAGCAGATCGGTGCCGCCGGCCTCGTTTAGGATATCGGCGCCGAGGTGGCGCGGAAAGCTCTGGCAGTCGGCGCAATAACAGATCAGTCGCGTCCCCCGCCGGGGCGCGCTGACATGCCATTCGGTGGCGCCGCAGGTGCAGGCAAAACGGGCGTTCATGGCGGCGAGGCTAGCCGCGCCTCCGGCGCGCCGCAAGTCGCCACGTCAACCGACAGCTTTCCTTCGCGGAATCGATCCGGAGGTGTAGCATTCACACGGCACCTGTGTGTCAAAAAAACCGAAAATTGGGGAGTTCTCATGTCTATGTCCTTGTCCCGCCGCGGCTTTTTGGCCGGCACAGCCGGATTCGTCGCGCTGCACCCGTTCTCTCTCCGCGCTGCCGCCAATCAGGCGCATCTGCGCATCATGGAAACCACAGACCTGCATGTGCACGTCTTTCCCTATGATTATTATGCCGACCGTCCGATCGATACGGTCGGCCTGGCCCGGACCGCCGCATTGATCGACGATGTCCGTGCCGAGGCGACCAATGCGCTGTTGATCGACAATGGCGATTTCCTGCAAGGCAACCCGATGGGCGATTACATCGCCTATGAGCGCGGCATGAAGGAGGGCGACATGCATCCGGTGATCGCCGCGATGAATGCGCTGGGGTTCGATGCCTCGACGCTGGGCAATCACGAATTCAATTACGGGCTGTCCTTCCTCGAGAAATCCCTCGCCGGGGCCAAGTTCCCGGTGGTCTGCGCCAATATCGCCAAGTCTCTGGGCGCCAGCCCGACCGAGGATGAGACCCTGTTGCCGCCCTATGTCATCCTCGATCACAGCGTCACCGACGGCGCCGGCGAAAGCCATCAGATCAAGCTCGGGCTGATCGGCTTTGTCCCGCCGCAGGTGATGAACTGGGACCGTCGCCACCTCGAAGGCAACGTCATGGCCCGCGACATCGTCGAAACCGCCCGGGCCTATGTGCCGCAGATGCGTGAGGCCGGCTGCGATCTGGTTGTGGCGCTGTCGCATTCCGGCATCGGCGGGGCGGATCATACCGACGGCATGGAAAATGCGTCAGTACCGCTGGCCGCGGTCGACGGCATCGACGCCATCCTCACCGGCCACAGCCACCTGGTCTTCCCGTCTTCGACCTATGCCGAATTCGCCGGTCTCGATGTCGAACAGGGCACGATCATGGGCAAGCCGGCCGTGATGGGCGGGTTCTGGGGCTCGCACATGGGGCTGATCGACCTGATGATCGAGCGCGACGGCAGCGGCTGGCGGGTGCTCTCGCACACCGCCGAGGCGCGGCCGATCTACACCCGGGGCGAGGACCGTTCGATCACTCCGACGGTCGAAAGCGTCGACAAGGTGCTGGCCGCCGCCGAACAGGAGCATCAGGAGACTCTGGCCTATGTGCGCCGCGCCGTGGGCAAGACCGATGCGCCGCTGCACAGCTATTTCGCTCTGGTGGCGGATGACCCCTCGGTGCAGATCGTGTCGAACGCCCAGACCTGGTATATCGAGCAGATGATGCAGGGCACCGAATACGAGGGCCTGCCGATCCTCTCGGCCGCGGCACCTTTCAAGGCCGGTGGCCGGGGCGGGCCGGAGTATTACACCGATGTCGCCGTGGGCGACGTGGCGATCAAGAACGTTTCCGACCTCTATCTCTATCCCAATACCGTGCGCGCGGTGAAGGTGACCGGGGCCGAGGTCAAGGACTGGCTCGAGCGCTCGGCCGGCATGTTCAACCAGATCGAACCGGGGGCCGAGGATGCCACGCTCTTGAACCCGGAGTTCCCGAGCTACAATTTCGACGTGATGGACGGGGTGACCTACCAGATCGACCTCAGCCAGCCGTCGAAGTTCGGGCCCAAGGGCGAGTTGATCAACCCCGAGGCCAGCCGTATCGTGAACCTCGCCTACAATGGCGAACCGATCGACCCGGCGCAGGAGTTCATCATCGCCTCGAACAACTACCGTGCCGGCGGCGGCGGCTCCTTCCCCGGCGCCTCGCCCGAGACCACGGTCTTCGAGGGGCCCGACACCAACCGCGACGTGATCGTGCGGTATATCGTCGAGAAGGGCACGGTGAGCCCGCGCGCCGATGGCAACTGGTCCTTCGCGCCGATGGAGGGCACCACGGTGATCTTCGAGACCGGGCCAGCGGGCGCGCAATATGCCGACGGCGTGCCGGGGGTGCAGATCGAAGAGGCGGGCCAATCCGACAGTGGATTCGCGCGGTTCCGCATTTCGCTCTAGGCGCGTCGCGCTCCAGCCTCCCGTCCCGGCCTCAGCGCCGGGACCTCTCGCCTGCGGCTGGCGACCGGGAGGCCCCGGATCAAGTCCGGGGCGCGGTGCTGCGGACCGTCTCGCGCCTCATACCAACCGACTGATCTCTTTCGCCGCCCGCACGAAATCCTTGAACAGCGGATGCGGCTCGAACGGTTTCGATTTCAGTTCCGGGTGGAATTGCACGCCGATGAACCAGGGGTGATCCTGCCATTCGACGATCTCGGGTAGCCGCCCGTCCGGGCTCATCCCGGAGAACACCAGCCCGTGTTCCTCGAGCTTGTCCTTGTACTTGATGTCGACCTCGTAGCGGTGCCGGTGCCGCTCGTCGATCGCCTGGGAGCCATAGACCTGCGCCACCTTCGACCCTTCGGCCAGCGCCGCGTCATAGGCGCCCAGCCGCATGGTGCCGCCCTTGTCGTCATCGGCCGAGCGCGAGACCTTGGCATTGCCCTGAACCCACTCCTTGAGGTGATAGACCACCGGCTCGAAGCGTTTCTTGCCGGCTTCGTGGTCGAATTCCTCCGAGCCCGCGCCGGAGACGCCGGCGACATTGCGCGCCGCCTCGATCACCGCCATCTGCATGCCGAGGCAGATGCCGAGATAGGGCACCTTGTGCTCGCGGGCGAATTGCGCCGCCTTGATCTTGCCTTCGGTGCCGCGCTCGCCAAAGCCGCCGGGCACCAGGATCGCGTGATAGCCTTGCAGATGTACCGCCGGATCCTCGCGATCGAAGAGCTCGGCATCCACCCATTCCACCTTGACCTTGACCCGATTGGCAATGCCGCCATGGGTCAGCGCCTCGGCGATGGATTTATAGGCATCCTCGAGCTGGGTGTATTTGCCGACGATGGCAACCCGCACTTCGCCCTCGGCGTGATGGATGCGGTCGCTGACGTCTTCCCATTTGCTCAGCTCGGGCTTCGGCGCGGGCGAGATCTGGAAGGCATCGAGCACCGCCTGATCCAGCCCCTCGCGGTGATAGGTCAGCGGCGCGTCATAGATCGTCGAGAGATCCTGGGCGGCAATCACCGCCTCGGGGCGCACGTTGCAGAACAGCGCCAGTTTCTCGCGTTCCTTGGCCGGGATCGGCCCCTCGGAGCGGCAGACCAGGATGTCGGGGGCAATGCCGATCGACCGCAGCTCCTTGACCGAGTGCTGCGTCGGCTTGGTCTTCAGCTCGCCCGACGCGGCGATATAGGGCAGCAGCGTCAGATGCATGAAGATGCATTGCCCGCGCGGCTTGTCCTGGGAAAACTGGCGGATCGCCTCGAAGAAGGGCAGTCCCTCGATATCGCCGACGGTGCCGCCGATCTCGCAGAGCATGAAATCCACCTCGTCCTCGCCGATCGAGATGAAATCCTTGATCTCGTTGGTGACGTGCGGAATGACCTGGATGGTCTTGCCGAGGTAATCGCCGCGGCGCTCCTTCTCCAGCACATTGGAATAGATCCGCCCCGAAGAGACCGAGTCGGTCTTGCGCGCCGCCACCCCGGTGAAGCGCTCATAATGTCCGAGGTCGAGATCGGTCTCGGCGCCATCGTCAGTGACAAAGACTTCGCCGTGTTCAAAGGGGCTCATGGTGCCGGGATCGACGTTCAGATAGGGGTCGAGCTTGCGCAGCCGGACGGAGAAGCCGCGGGCCTGCAACAGGGCGCCGAGCGCGGCCGAGGCCAGCCCCTTGCCAAGCGAAGACACAACACCGCCGGTGATGAAGATAAAGCGCGCCATGCTGAAGGAAACTCCCGTAGTCGAACGTCGTTTGAACCGCGCGGCCAGAGGCCAAATTTTCGCAGTACCACGGGAGTCCATCGTTACAGGATTCGCGTGGATTTGACAAGCCGACCGCAAGATACTGTTGCGGTCAGCCACGAAATCTCAATGGATTGTAGAGCCCCGAAATTCCGGCGCGGTCAGGCCCGTCAGTCGGCCCGCGGCACCAGCGGCGCGTTCTCGTCCTGGCCGGGCGGCAGAAGCTCGTCGCCGGGCAGGGCGGGGGTCGCAGGGCCGTCGCCTTCGCTGGCGGCCGGTGGGGTCAGGCGGTCGATGACCGAGCTGCCGGCGGAGTTCTGCGCGGCGATGATGGTCAGGGTGATCGAGGTCACGATAAAGGCCACGGCCAGCACCCAGGTCACCTTGCCCAGCGCGGTTGCCGCCGACCGTCCCGCCACGGCGCCGCCGCCGCCACCCATGCCAAGGCCGCCGCCTTCCGAGCGTTGCATGAGCACAACGCCAATCAGCGCCAGCGCCAACAGCAGGTGGATGATCAGGACGACGTTTTCCATGGGGCCTCGCGGGTATCGTGTTGCCGGGGTATGTAGGCGGAAAGATCCGCACGCGCAACCCGCAACCCGGCAACAGTCCGCAGCCCCGCCGCCGTCCGCCCGGAAACCACCCCCGGCCCAATCCCCAAAGACGCGCTCACCCCGCCCAGCCCCCCGGCCGCATACACCACGGCGCGCGAACAAAGCGCCCCGCACCGCTCTTCCTCTTGCTGAAAATACCCTCGGGGGAGGCCGCAGGCCGGGGGCAGAGCCCCCCATTCCCGCGACAGCCCGCCGACAGCCAAAAGTCCCTAACCGGGAATTCAGACGTCGACGTCATCCACATCCGCCTGGCCGGAAAGCCGCCGCCGCAGGATCGACCAGCTCAGCCCGATTCCCAGCACCGTCGAAAGCGCCAGGATCCCCAGCCAGGTGTTGAGCGCCTGGTTGTCCAGCGTCAGCACCCCGAAATCATGCAGCACCCAGAGCAGGGCGGCGACGATGGCGGCAATCAGCATCATGCCGAAGGCGCCGATCGAGCGCAGGGTGGCGCGCAGGTAGACGATCCAGCCGACCAGCAGCAGCAGCCCCAGCAGCAGGACCAGCGGCAACTGGCTGTCCCAAGCGCGCAACGCCCAGCCGAGATAGCTGAAGGCGGTCGGATTGAAGGTGGCGGCAACCAGAAGGAAGGCAAAGACCCAGCGAACGAGAAAACCCATGACGGCCTCTTTTGGTGACACGCGTTTCCGGTTCTTCCGAAACGCGCTTCACATCTAGCCGATTGCCGGCGCATGTCCAGCCGCGGCAAATTCCGCCCCGCGCCGGCGGCGAGGTCAATTTCGCGGTTTCGCCCCCGCGCGGCAACGGCTATATCGGCGCGGGTTTGGCACCATAGAGAAGGATGTGACATGGCCAATGTTGTCGTGGTCGGCGCACAATGGGGCGACGAAGGTAAGGGCAAGATCGTGGACTGGCTCAGTGAACGCGCCGATGTGATCGCGCGCTTTCAGGGCGGCCACAACGCGGGCCACACCCTCGTCATCGACGGCAAGGTCTACAAGCTGCATGCGCTGCCCTCAGGCGTGGTGCGCGGCGGCAAGCTGTCGGTGATCGGCAACGGCGTGGTGCTCGACCCCTGGAACCTGCTGAAAGAGATCGAGACGATCCGCGCCCAGGGCGTGGAGATCTCCCCCGAAACGCTGATGATCGCCGAGAACACGCCGCTGATCCTGCCGTACCACGGCGAGCTTGACCGGGCGCGCGAAGAGGCCGCCTCCAAGGGCACCAAGATCGGCACCACCGGCCGCGGCATCGGCCCCTGCTACGAGGACAAGGTCGGCCGCCGCGCCATCCGGGTCGCCGATCTGGCCGATCCGGCGACGCTCGAGGCCCGCGTCGACCGTGCGCTCCAGCACCACGACCCGCTGCGCAAGGGGCTGGGGGTCGAGGCGATCGACCGCGACGGGTTGATCGCGCTGCTGCAAGAGGTGGCGCCGAAGATCCTCGAATATGCCGCCCCGGTCTGGAAGGTGATGAATGAAAAGCGCAAGGCCGGCAAACGCATCCTCTTCGAAGGCGCACAGGGTGCGCTGCTCGACATTGATTTCGGCACCTATCCCTTTGTCACCTCGTCGAACGTGATCGCCGGGCAGGCGGCCACCGGCGTGGGCATTGGCCCCGGCTCGATCGATTACGTGCTGGGCATCGTCAAGGCCTATACCACCCGCGTCGGCGAAGGCCCGTTCCCGACCGAGCTGGATGACGCCGACGGCCAGCGCCTCGGCGAGCGTGGCCACGAATTCGGCACCACCACCGGCCGCAAGCGCCGCTGCGGCTGGTTCGACGCCGCGCTGGTGCGCCAGACCTGCGCCACCTCGGGCGTCACCGGCATCTCGCTGACCAAGCTCGACGTGCTCGACGGCTTCGAGACGCTCAAGATCTGCACCGGCTACGAGCTTGACGGCGAAACGCTCGACTATCTGCCCACCGCCGCCGACCAGCAGGCGCGGTGCACGCCGATCTATGAGGAAATGCCCGGCTGGACGGAAAGCACCGAGGGCGCGCGCAGCTGGGCCGAGCTGCCGGCCAATGCGATCAAATACGTGCGTCGGGTCGAGGAGTTGATCCAATGTCCGGTGGCGCTTCTCTCGACTTCGCCGGAGCGTGAGGACACCATCCTCGTCACCGATCCTTTCGCGGATTGAGGGCGTCATGGGTCTCGGCAAGGGATTGAGCTACAAGGCCCGGCGGCGCTGGTCGCTGGTGATCCTGCTGGTCGGTCTGCCGGCCTATGTCGTTGCGGCGGTCAGCATCGTGAACATGCTGAGCCGCCCGTCGATCCTGGTGGAACTGCTGGTCTATATCCTGCTCGGCGTCCTCTGGGCGCTGCCGTTCCGCTTTGTCTTTCGCGGCGTCGGTCAGGAGGATCCCGACGCCGACGGCGGCCCCGAAACCTGATCTCGGGCCTCGGCCCGGGGTGGCGGCCGCTGATGACGGGGCAGGCCGCGAAATTTCCCTTGCGTCAGCATTGGCGCTGCGCGAGCCTTTGGTCTAGCGTTCCACCATGACGCGCGCGCCCGACATTCTGGCTCAGGACAACCCCTTTCTCGGCATACTGCTGATGCTGGGCTTCTGCCTGCTGGCGCCGCTGGGCGATGCCATCGTCAAGCTTCTGGGCGAGACGGTGCCGCTGCTGGAAATCCTCACCATCCGCTTCGTCATTCAGGCGGTCGTGCTGGCGGTGCTGGTCGGCATGACCGGCCGGTCGTGGTACATGTCGCGGCGGGTGTTCTGGCTGGCCTGGCTCCGGGCCTTCCTGCATATCGCCGGAATTGCGACGGTCTTTGCCGCGCTGCGCTATCTGCCGCTGGCCGAGGCCATGGCGATTGCCTATGTCATGCCGTTCCTGATGCTGCTTCTGGGCCATTACGTGCTGGGCGAAGAGATCGGCGCCCGGCGCGCCTGGGCCTGTGCGGTCGGATTTGTCGGCACCTTGATGGTGGTGCAGCCGACCTTTGCCGATGTCGGCTGGCCGGCGCTGCTGCCGCTTGCCGTCGCCGTGATCTTTGCCTTTTTCATGCTGGTCACCCGCCAGATCGCGCGCGAGACCGATCCGATCTCGATGCAGGCGATCAATGGCGTCATGGCCTCGCTGGTGCTTGTCCCGCTCTCGGTCCTGGCCGAACGCGCAAGCGCCGGCCTGCATTACGTGGCGCTCGATCAGACCGAGATCCTGCTGCTTGCCGCCGTCGGCATCACCGGCACCGTGGCGCACCTGCTGATGACCTGGAGCCTGCGGTACGCGCCCTCGGCCACCGTCGCGCCGATGCAATATCTCGAGATCCCGGTGGCGATGTTCTACGGCTGGCTGATCTTTGCCGATCTGCCCAATGGCCTCGCGCTGTTCGGCATCGCGGTGACCATGGCGGCCGGTCTCTATATCGTCATGCGCGAACGGTCGATGGCGCGGACCCCGCCGCTAGAACAGCCCTGACCGCCGCGTCAAGACAGTCCCGCGGCAGGATCACCAGCATGCCGGGGCCGTCCATTTCCAGCGTGACCTCGTCGGCCAGCGCTTCGTTCGAGGTGCCGACCCGGCCGCCGGGGGTGAAATCTATGCCATGGATCGGCCAGCGCAGCCCGGTGCTCTGGCCGGTCACCGGCCGCAACGGAAACAGCGAGACCCGGGTGCCGGCCGCCAGATCGAGCGCCAGCCGGGGCGGGGCGTGAAACACCACATCCTCGCGTCCGATCAGGATGCAGGGCCGGTCGGCCCGCGCCGCCAGCCGGTTGAAGACCGAGAGCTGATGATCCACCCGCGCACCCAGAAACCCCAGCCCGAGGATCAGCGGCGCCTCGATATTGCGCAGGCACTTGTCGAAATCGGTGCTGTCCTGTTCGGCGATGTGATGCAGGGTGTCGGGCGAGAGCGCGGCGCGGGTCTCGGCCGGAAGCGAATCGAAATCGCCGATCACCGCCTCGGGGGTCACCCCGTGGCGCAGCAGCACCAGCGCCCCGCTGTCGGCCGCCACCGCGCGTCCGGCCCAGGTTTGCGCCAGCGTCAGGTCGGCGTGGCGGAACTCTCCGCCACCGACAAGCAGGATCGGCGCTTCGGCAGTAATGATGGGGTGATTCATGGCTTTTTAGCCGTATTCCGGGAGAAAGGTCACAATCTGGTCACGAAATGATACCCTCACTTGCACAGATTCGGGCCGCTTTGGCCGGGACCATCATGATAAACATGAGCTTGCAGGTATTTGGAAGGCGAGCACACGATGGTACAGACAAATAAAATCCTGACCGTCTCTTACGGCACATTCTCGTGCACGTTGGAAGGGTTCGACGAATCCTTCGAGACCATGAAGGCAATTGCAGAATACTTCCGCGACCTCGCGTCGGATGACCGGTATTTCGGGGCGGAGCCGCCCACGCCAGACGCCGAAATGCTGGCCCGGATCGCGGAAAAGGAAATTTCGCGCCGCGTCGAGGCCCGGTTCGAGGATGACGGCATCGTGCTGCGCCCCTCGCTGGCCGCTGCCGCCGAGGCGGAAACCGCGCCGCAGCAGGCCGCGCCACAGAGACCCGCGCCGGAACAGCCCGCAGCCGCCAAAGCCGAAATCGCAGCGCCCGCCGCCCCGTCGGAGCCGGCCCCCGCCGCCGTGACCGAAGCGGTGAGCGACGCCGGGCTCGACGACGAACTCGAGACTATGTCCGCCGCGCTCGAGGTTCACGCCGAGCCGGAAGCCGAGACTGCGATCACGCCCGAGGCTGCCCCGGTGCAAGAGGCCGCGCCGGAAACGGTGGAAGCGGTCAGCGACGTCCCGGCAGAGCCACCGAAGACCGAAGCGGTCGACGATTCCGCCGTCGCCGCCGCCAAGCCCGATCGCATGCCGGAATCGATTGCCGACAAGCTGGCCCGCATCCGCGCCGTCGTCTCTGCCAGTTCCCCGGCGGCCGCGCCGGCGGCCCCCGAAACCGAAGCCGTGCCCGCGACCGAGAGCGCCGAAGCCGCGCCCGAGACCATGGTCGACCCGGTGATCGGAAATGTCATGTCGACCCTGGCCTCCGGCGACGCCGAGGACCGGCTGACCGACGCCCCTGAGATGCAGGACGTGGCGGTGACCGAAGTCACGCTTGACGGCATTGCGGACCTGGTGCCCGCCAAACCCGAAATCGAACCGGCCGAAGAGATGGACGGGGATGCCGCGGCGCCGGAAGCCGAGGCGGAACCAGAGGTTACCGCCGCCGCCGAACCCGAAACCGCGCTGGAAGCCGAGCCTGCGCCCGCGCCGAAATCCGAGGCCGAGCCCGCGCCGGTCGCGCCGCGTCGTGTGGCCCCGCGCCGTCCGGTCCGGGTGGTCAAGGTCAAGCGCCGCGCCGTTGAAACGCCGCCGAGCAGCCTGTCGCAGGATGACGAGGCCGAGCTGATGCGGGAGCTGGCCGAGGTGGAGGCCGAAATCGGCACGCCCGAGGCCGAGGCACCTGCGGCCGGGGCCGGCGCGCTCGAGGTTTCCGACGTGGTCGAAGACACCCAGCGCGCGGTGCGCGCCATGTCGCGCCGCGACCGCCGCGAGAATTTTGCCGAGGAAGAGGGCGACGTGTCGCGCCTGTTGGCGGCCACCGACGAGCAGTTGCAAGAGCCCGAAGGCCGCTCGCGCCGCAATGCCATCGCGCATCTGCGCGCCGCCGTCGCCGCTACCCGCGCCGATCGCAGCAGCGAGAGCCGTCATGACGAAAGCGATCCGCGTGGGGCCTATCGCGACGACCTTGCCGCCGCTGTCCGCCCGCGCCGCACCGCCTCGGCCGAGCCCGATCCCGAGCTGCCGCGCGTCGCGCCGCTCAAGCTGGTGGCCGAACAGCGCGTCGACCTGCCGGAAACCGAGCTGCCGGCACCCGGCGCCGTGGCCCAGACCGTGCGTCCGCGCCGTGTGTCGATGCCGCTGGATCGCGATGACGACGACAGCGCCGGCGGTTTCGCCAGCTTTGCCGAAGAGGTGGGCGCCAACCGTCTGCCCGAGTTACTGGAAGCGGCCGCCGCCTATATGTCCTTTGTCGAGGGCCGCGACGAGTTCTCGCGCCCGCAACTGATGACCAAGGTGCGCCAGGTCGACACCGGCGACACCAGCCGCGAAGACCGGCTGCGCAGCTTTGGCCAGCTTCTGCGGGACGGAAAGATCGAAAAGGTGCAGGGCGGGCGCTTTGCCGCCTCGGACAGCATCGGCTTCCGCCCCAAGGATCGCGCCGCCGGATAAGGCTCGCGGATATCATACAAAAGGCCGGGGCAAGCGCTCCGGCCTTTTGCTTTTGTATCAACAGTTTGGCACGTTGACCGCCAGCCCGCCGAGCGACGTTTCCTTGTACTTTTCGTGCATGTCGGCCCCGGTCTGGCGCATCGTCTCGATCACCGCATCGAGCGGCACGAAATGGTCTCCGTCGCCGCGCAGCGCGAGACTTGCGGCGGAGACCGCCTTGATCGCACCCAGCCCGTTGCGCTCGATACAGGGCACCTGCACCAGCCCCTTGACCGGATCGCAGGTCATTCCCAGATGATGCTCCAACGCTATTTCTGCCGCATTCTCAATCTGTTCCGGCGTGCCCTTCATCGCCGCGCAAAGCCCGGCGGCGGCCATGGCGGCGGCCGAGCCGACCTCGGCCTGGCAGCCGGCTTCGGCGCCGGAAATCGAGGCATTGTATTTCACCAGCCCGCCAATCGCCGAGGCGGTGAGCAGGAAATCCGGCACGCCTGCGCGCGTGGCGCCCGGCACATGGTCGAGCCAGTAACGGATCACCGCCGGCACCACCCCCGCTGCGCCATTGGTGGGCGCGGTAACCACCTGATTTCCGGCGGCATTCTCTTCGTTGACCGCCATGGCATAGGCGCTCATCCAGTCGTTGATCGTATGTGGCGCCGAGAGGTTGCGGCCGCGCTCGGCCAGCAGCGCCTCGTGGATATTCTGCGCCCGCCGCCGCACGTTGAGCCCGCCCGGCAGGGTGCCGCCGCTTTCGAGGCCGCGATCGATGCAGTCGTTCATCACCTGCCAAATCCGGTCGAGGCCCTTTTCCAGCCGGTCGTGCCCGCCGCGCGACACCTCGTTGGCGCGTTTCATATCGGCGATGGTCTTGCCGGAAGACGCCGCCATTTCAAGCATTTCCGAGGCGCTCTTGAAGGGGTAGGGCACCGGCGGCCCATCGTCCTTGTCGCGGCCTTCGGCCAATTCGGCCTCGGTCACCACAAAGCCGCCGCCAATGGAATAATAGGTTTCCGACAGGATCACGTCGCCCTGGGCATCGCGCGCGCAGGACCATGCCGTTGGCATGGCCGGGAAGATTGGGGCCGAAATCGAACACCAGATCGCTCTTGGGATCAAAAGAAAGCGTTCCGAGCCCCTCCGGGCAAATGGTTTTTTCACTCTGGATACGGGCAAACTCGGCCTCTGCGCGGGCGCCATCATAGCTTTCAGGAGTAAAGCCGGCCAGGCCGAGGATGGTGGCGCGGTCGGTCGCATGACCGACGCCGGTAAAGGCGAGAGACCCGTGGAGATTCGCCTGCAAGCCTTTGAACTCAAACGGAGAGCCGCGCATCGTCTCGAGGAAACGCGCGGCGGCGACCATGGGGCCCATGGTGTGCGACGAGGACGGGCCGATGCCGACCTTGAACATCTCGAAAACCGACAGAAACATCAAAAGCTCTCCCTTGCGCGGGTTGGCGGGTTCGGGACGAGTGGTACAGCCCGGATCAGAGATTCCAAGGGCGGAAAGCGACGTCTTGCGCGGCTTTGCGGCCGTGGGAGCAGCGCAAACGCCCCGAAGATCACGCAAAACTGCGCGAATCCGGGAAAATGCGTGCCGAAACGGTCTCGCAACCCCACCGGCGATTTCCTATAACTCCGCGAAGCTTGAGGGAGTCGCTCACAATGTCCGGAGAATTGTCGCCAATTGACAAGGCCAAGTTCGTGGCCGCCAAACGTGCATCCGACCTCGTCGAGGATGGCATGCGTGTCGGCCTGGGAACCGGCTCCACCGCCGCCTGGCTGGTGCGCTGCCTGGGCGAACGGGTGCGCGAGGAGGGGCTGCGGTTTCGCGGCGTGCCGACCTCGACCCGCACCGCCGAGCTGGCTCGCGAGGTGGGGATCACCGTCATCAGTCTCGACGAGGCGCGCTGGCTCGATGTCACCATCGATGGCGCCGATGAATTCGACGGCAACTTCAACCTGATCAAGGGCGGCGGCGGCGCGCTGTTGCAGGAAAAGATCGTCGCCACGGCCTCGGATCAGATGGTGGTGATCGCCGATGCTGCCAAGCGGGTCGAGCACCTGGGGGCCTTTCCGCTGCCGGTCGAGGTGATCCCCTTCGGCTGGCCGACGACCCAGGCGCTGATCGAGGAAATGCTGGTGTCGATGGATGTGATGGGCCGCAATTCGACGCTGCGGATGACGGGCGACGCGCCATATGTTACCGATGAGGGCAACCACATCCTCGACCTGCATCTCGGCCGGATCGGCGACCCGCGGCAATTGTCGCTGGTGCTCAATCAGATCCCCGGCGTTGTTGAAAACGGGCTTTTCGTGGATATCTGCGATACGGTGATTGTGGGTTTCGGCGACGGCCGCATCGAGTTGCGCGACATCAACACCGGCGAAACCGAGAATGAACGCCTCGATTTCGTGGAAAACGAGAACATGTTCGCCGACCTCGGCGACTGGAAACGCGATTAAGGGATCCTTCATGGAATTTGACTACGACCTGTTTGTCATCGGTGGCGGCTCCGGTGGCGTCCGCGCTGCACGGGTTGCGGCGGGTGAAGCCGGCGCCAAGGTCGCTCTGGCCGAGGAAGACCGCTATGGCGGCACCTGCGTGCAACGCGGCTGCGTGCCGAAAAAGCTGATGGTCTTTGCCTCGGGTTACGGCGTCTCGGCCAAGGAGGCGCAGGACTACGGCTGGACGATGATGGCAGGCGGCTTCGATTGGCCAAAGTTTCGCGGCACCCTGGAGTCCGAACTTGACCGGCTGGAAGGGGTCTATCGCAAGATCCTGGCCAACAACGGTGTCGAGACATTCGACGCCCGCGCCCGGATCTCCGATCCGCATACGGTGGAGCTTTCGACCGGCGAGACAAAGACCGCCAAACATATCCTTGTTGCCACCGGCGGCTGGCCGGTGCGGCCGGATATCCCCGGCGCGGAGCTGGCGATCACCTCGAACGAGATCTTCCATCTCGACGTGTTGCCGGAACGCATGCTGATCGTCGGCGGTGGCTATATCGCCTGTGAATTTGCCTGCATCATGAATGGCTTGGGCGTGAAGACCACGCAATTCTATCGCGGCGCGCAGATCCTGCGGGGCTTCGACGAAGAGGCGCGCGGGCTGGTCTCGGAAGAGATGATTCAGAACGGTGTCGATCTGCACCTCGGCACCAATGTGCTCGAGATGAAGAAGGTCGACGACGGCATCTGGGTCAAGGCCACCAACGGCCAGGAATACACCGTCGATCAGGTGATGTTCGCGACCGGCCGGGCGCCCAATTCCAAGGATCTGGGCCTCGAGGAAATCGGCGTGAAGCTGGGCCGCGGCGGCCAGATCGAGGTGGATGAATACAGCCAGACGGCGGTGCCCTCGGTCTATGCCATCGGCGATGTGACCAACCGGGTCAACCTCACCCCGGTGGCGATCCGCGAGGGCATGGCCTTTGTCGAGACCGTGTTCAAGGGCAACCCGACGCCGGTCGATCACGAGATGATCCCCAGCGCGATCTTCACCCAGCCCGAGATGGGCACCGTGGGCTTGAGCGAAGAGGCGGCGCGCGAGCGCGAGCCGATCGAGGTCTATTGCACCTCGTTCCGGCCGATGCACACCGCCTTTATCGGCAAGTCCGACCGGGTGATGATGAAGCTCGTGGTCAGCCAGGAGAGCCGCAAGGTTCTGGGCTGCCACATCGTGGCGCCGCAGGCCGGCGAGATGATCCAGCTGGCCGGCATCGCCGTGAAGATGGGGGCGACCAAAGAGGATTTCGACCGGACCGTGGCGGTGCATCCGACCATGTCCGAAGAGATCGTGACCATGCGGACTCCGGTACGTACGGGTTGAATATGACCGTCCGCTCCCCGATTTTAGGGAGAGGACAAGAGATGAAGCGAACCTGAAGGGAAGAGCGGAAATGGCAGGCAATTCTGGCGGACCCTGGGGCGGTGGCTCTGGCGGCTCGGGTGGATCGGGCGACGACGGGCGCGGCTCCGGCGGTGGCAAGAGGGGCGGCGGACGTCGCCCCGGCGACGGCGAGAACCCACAGATCCCCGAGATCGACGAATTGATGAAGAAAGGCCAGGAGCAGCTTCGTGTGCTCATGGGCGGACGCGGCGGCGATGGCCGTCAGAACGGCGGCGGCGGCGGTGGCGGCCGGGGCAATGGCCCGATGCTGACCCGGGGCACCATCGGCCTCGGCATTGTCGGCGCGGTGATCCTCTGGGCGATGGCGAGCTTTTATACCGTCAAGCCCGAGGAACAATCGGTCGAGCTGTTTCTCGGCGATTACTCCAGCACCGGCAGCCCCGGTCTGAACTTTGCGCCTTGGCCTCTGGTCACCGCCGAGGTCATTCCGGTGACCCGAGAACAGACCGAAGACATCGGCGTCGGCGGCCGTGGCAGCGATGCCGGCCTGATGCTGACCGGGGACGAGAATATCGTCGACATCGATTTCCAGGTGGTCTGGAACATCAACGATCCGGCGAAATTCCTGTTCAACCTGCGCCAGCCGCAGCCGACCATCCGGGCGGTGTCGGAATCGGCCATGCGCGAGATCATTGCGCAATCCGATCTGGCGCCGATCCTCAACCGCGACCGGGGCGTGATCGCCGCGCGGCTTCAGGATCTGATCCAGTCGACGCTCGACAGCTATGACAGCGGCGTCAACATCGTCCGTGTCAACTTTGACAAGGCCGACCCGCCGACGCCGGTCATCGCGGCCTTCCGCGATGTTCAGGCCGCCGAGCAGGAGCGGGACCGTCTGCAAAACGTCGCCGACGCCTACGCCAACCGGGTTCTCGCCGAGGCGCGGGGTGAAGCCGCGCAGCTTCTCGAGCAGGCCGAAGGCTATCGCGCCCAGGTGGTGAACGAGGCCGAAGGTGAAGCCAGCCGCTTCTCTGCCGTCTTGCAGGAATACGAAAAGGCGCCGGAAGTCACCCGCCGCCGCCTCTATCTCGAAACCATGGAGCAGGTGCTGGGCCGGGTCGACAAGATCATCCTCGACGAAAACGGCGCCGGCGGCGGGCAGGGCGTTGTCCCCTATCTCCCGCTCAATGAACTGCGCCGCAACACCGCCACCACCAATACCGGAGGGTCCAACTGATGCGGAGAACCACCTATCTTCTGCCCGTCGCCGTGGTCGCCCTGATGGTGGCCCTGTCGGCGGTGTTCATCGTCGACGAACGCGAAAAGGCGCTGGTGCTGCAATTCGGCCGCGTGGTCGCGGTCAAGGAAGAGCCGGGGCTGAACTTCAAGCTGCCGCTGATCCAGGACGTGGTGCGCTATGACGACCGTATCCTGAGCCGCGATGTCGATCCGCTCGAAGTGACGCCGCTGGATGATCGCCGCCTGGTGGTCGATGCCTTCGCGCGCTACCGGATCGCCGATGTGAACCAGTTCCGCGAAGCCACTGGTGCCGGCGGCGACCTGGCGATCGAGGTGGCCGGGCAACGGCTCGACTCGATCCTGCGGTCGCAGACCCGGGAAATCCTCGGCTCGGTCTCGTCCAACGATATCCTGAGCTCCGACCGGGCCGCGCTGATGCTGCGGATCCGCAATGGCGCGCTGGAGGATGCCCGCGAGCTGGGCCTCGACCTGCTCGATGTGCGGCTCAAGCGCACCGACCTGCCGGCGGAAAACCTCGATGCGACCTTTGCGCGGATGCGCGCCGAGCGTGAGCGGGAGGCGACCGACGAACGCGCCCGCGGTAACGAGGCGGCACAGAGGGTGCGCGCCCAGGCAGACCGGACCGTGGTCGAGCTGACCTCGGATGCGGCCCGCCAGGCCGAGATCATCCGCGGTGAGGCCGACGCCCGTCGGAACGGCATCTTTGCCGCGGCCTTTGGCGAAGACCCGGAGTTCTTCGAGTTCTACCGGTCGCTTACCGCCTATCAGCGTGCCTTGCAGGAAGGCAATTCGACGCTGGTCCTGTCGCCCGACAGCGATTTCTTCAACTATCTGAAATCCGACACCGGGGCGCAGGCCGACCGGCGGCGCGATACGGCCGCGGCCCCCGCGGCTGAGGCCCCGGCCGAGGAGGCATCCGAAGCGGCGCCCGCCGACGCGCCGTCGCCCGAAACGACCCCCGCCCCCGAGGCACCGGTCGACGACAGCGGCGACGCGGCCGTGACGCAATGATCGAAACCGCATTTCTGGCCCTCGGGCTGGTCTTGATCGTGGAGGGGCTGGCCTATGCGCTGGCCCCTTCGCTTGTGGAACAGCTGCTGGAAGCGTTGCGCGCCCTGCCGGAGACCCAGCGCCGCAACCTCGGCCTGCTGGCACTGGTGCTCGGCGTGCTGATGGTCTGGATCGCCAAGACGCTGGGCGGATGAGGTCTGCCGCGGATGTGATCGTGGGCCGGTTGCGGATGTGTTACTTTCTTCACGATCAAATCACAGGTGGTTGAAGGCGCGAGAGTTCCTTTGTTTGTGGCTTTTGAGTACCTACATTGGCACTGGTTATTCAGGCAGTGACCGCGGCGTGCGGTCAAACAGGAGGAGTTCTTCAATTGAGACCCCAATTCAATGCAATTGCCCGAGCAGAGCACCAGACGCATCCCGCGCGTCTGCGCATGCTGTGGATGCTGGGCATCTCGGTGATGTTCGTGCTGACCCAGGCGCTGGCTGCCGCGGCGCGCGGCGCACCTGACAGCTTTGCCGATCTGGCCGAAAGCATCAGCCCGGCCGTGGTCAACATCACCACCACGACCACCGTCGCCGGCCGCACCGGCCCGCAGGGCATCGTTCCCGAAGGCTCGCCCTTCGAGGATTTCTTTCGCGAGTTCCAGGACCGCAACGGTCAGGGGCAGGGCGACCGGCCGCGCCGGTCCTCGGCGCTGGGTTCGGGCTTCGTGATCTCTGAAGACGGCTTCGTGGTCACCAACAACCACGTGATTGACGGCGCGGACGAGATCCTGATCGAGTTCTTCGGCGGCCGGGAGCTGCCGGCCGAAGTGATCGGCACCGATCCCAAGACCGACATCGCGCTGCTCAAGGTCGAGGCCGATGCGGCGCTGCCCTTCGTCAGCTTTGGCGACAGCGACACCGCCCGTGTCGGTGACTGGGTGATGGCCATGGGCAACCCGCTGGGTCAGGGCTTTTCGGTCTCGGCCGGCATCGTCTCGGCCCGCAACCGCGCGCTGTCGGGCACCTATGACGATTACATCCAGACCGACGCCGCGATCAATCGCGGCAACTCGGGCGGCCCGCTGTTCGACATGGACGGCAATGTGATCGGCGTGAACACCGCGATCCTCTCGCCCAATGGCGGCTCGATCGGCATCGGCTTTTCGATGGCGTCGAACGTGGTGACCAAGGTCGTCGACCAGCTCAAGGAATACGGCGAGACCCGCCGTGGCTGGCTTGGCGTGCGCATCCAGGACGTGACAGAGGACGTGGCCGAGGCCATGGGGCTCGAGACCACCTCCGGCGCGCTGGTGACTGATGTTCCCGAAGGCCCGGCGATGGAAGCCGGCATGGAAGCCGGGGACGTGATCGTCAAGTTCGATGGCCGCGACGTGAGCGACACCCGTTCGCTGGTCCGGCAGGTGGGCAACACCACGGTCGGCAAGTCGGTTCTGGTGGTCGTCAATCGCGAGGGCAAGACCCAGACGCTGAAGGTGACCCTGGGCCGCCGCGAAGAGGCCGAAGGCACTGCGGTGCCGGCCTCGCAGCCGCTGGAAGAGACCGCCCCGGCAGAGGCCGAGATCCTCGGCCTCACCGTCTCGCCGATGAACGACGAGCTGCGCGGACAGCTCGAGCTGCCGGCCAGCGCCGAGGGGCTGGTGGTGACCGATGTCGACGAGATGTCGGAAGCCTATGAAAAGGGCCTGCGCGCCGGTGACGTCATCACCGAAGCGGGCCAGCAGAAGGTGACCGAGATCGCCGCCCTGGAAGAGCAGATCGAGGCCGCCCGCGAGGCCGGTCGCAAGTCGCTGCTGCTGCTGGTGCGGCGCGCCGGTGACCCGCGCTTTGTGGCGCTTGGTCTGGAAGAATGATCTCGCTCCTTGCGTGAGACCGAAAGGGGGCGTCCTGCGGGGCGCCCCTTTTTGTCTGTGGCTCAGCCCAGCTCGACCGCCGCCAGCCCCAGCTCGCGGGCGGTCTCGATCGTCAGCAGCGCCGTCTCGACCCCCTGCGCCTGCTGATAAAGCCGCAGCGCGGCCTCGGTGGCGGGGTTAATCTCGCCCGAGATCACGCCATCGTATTTGCCGCGCACCTGAAGCGCGCGTTGCAGCGAAGCGACGAATTCCGGCGTGATCTCCTCGGCGCAGAGCGTCTCGAAGACATATTCCCGGCGCGGGGTGACGATCTCCTGCTGAATCTCGGTGGCATAGATTGCCGGCGCCAGCAGCGAGCCGTCGGTATTGAGGATCGCGGGCTGTTCCAGCACCTGCGCGGTGCGCGTCTCGAGTACGGCCGGCGTCACGTCGCGGGCCCAGCAACTGCCGGGCCGCGCGCCCGCGGGGGCGGGCACCCGGGCCCGCTCCAGCGCGGTAAAGGCAAAGCGGGTGGGGGGATCGGGGGGCGGAGCGCAACTGGCCAGGGCAAGACAAAGCGCTACGCCAAGCGGCGCGACGCAGGCCCTGCGGAATGCGGTGCGGTGGATCATCTGCTTCTGCCTCTTGCCCTCTGCCGGGGGCTTTGGGGGAGGTTAGCGGCTTTGGCCCGGGGCGGAAAGCGGGACGGACGGCGGGGCGGCACCTTCGCCGGGATCTGTGACATCGAGAAGACTGTCGAGCATGGCCGAGATGTCCTCGACCTCTTCGGCGATCACATGGATCACCCCGGCCTCGCGCTGCACCCGGCCGGTGACGCGCAGCAGGCGGCCGGCGATCACCGCCCGGCGAAACCGTTCGTAGAGCTTGCGCCAGACGATGACATTGACCACCCCGGTCTCATCCTCCAGCGTGACAAAGATCACCCCCTTGGCCGTCCCGGGCCGTTGCCGCAGGATCACCAGCCCCGCCACGGTGACCCGCGCGCCCTCCGGCGGTTCGACCAGCCGCGCGGCCTGAAGCGCCGCCGGCGGACGGGGCCAGTCCTCGCGGCCAGAGACGCCCGGACCGGAGGCGCCCGGACCGCCGCGGGAGGGCCCGGAGCGAACCGGACGCGCCGGGTCGGAGAGAGCAGAGCCGGAGGGGGCAGCACGCAGGATCTTCATGAGAACGAATATAGAACATTCACACCTCACCGCAAGTTGCAAGAGGCGGGGTCGCAAAAGGGGATGAAACACCATAAGAGGCTTTGCTAACACCAAGGCGAGATTCCGAAAGAGGGCAAGGCATGGCGAAGATCACCTATATCGAGCACAACGGCACCCGGCACGAGGTCGACGTGGCCACCGGGCTGACCGTGATGGAAGGCGCGCGCGACAACAACATTCCCGGCATCGAGGCCGATTGCGGCGGCGCCTGCGCCTGTTCCACCTGTCACGTCTATGTCGACAAGGCCTGGACCCAAAAACTGCCGCCGATGGATGCCATGGAAGAGGACATGCTCGATTTCGCCTACGAGCCCGACCCCGAGCGCTCGCGGCTGACCTGTCAGCTCAAGGTCTCCGACGACCTGGACGGCCTGGTCGTCCAGATGCCGGAGAAACAGATCTGAGCGGCGCGCCGCGTCACCTGCTGCGCCCCCGGCGCGGCCCCGCCCGCGGCGCTTGGCTGGCGGCAGCCCTGTGGCTGGCCGGGGCTGCCGCGGCACAAACACCGGACAAGCCGCCCTGTGGCGAGAGGCCGATGCAGGCCAGCTATGGCGCGCCGACCGATCGCTATCCGCATGGCGTGCTGGGCGACGATCTGGAATGGGGCAGCTTGCAGGTCATCTGCGGCGGCAGCCGCCACAGCGTGGACCTGCCCGAGGCCCTGGTCTTCGAGGATGTCGCGCCGCGGCTGGCGCAGCTTGACGGGCAGGGCCCGCCCGAGGTCATCGTGGTGGAAAGCCACCGCGACCGGGGCGCCCGGCTGGCGATCTGGGGACTGGACGACGGCGCCTTGCAACGCCGTGCCGCGACACCTTTCATCGGCACGCGCTTCCGCTGGCTGGCGCCGCTGGGCGCCGCGGATCTCGACGGCGACGGCAGGATGGAAATCGCCTATGTCGACCGGCCGCATCTGGCGCGTGTGCTGCGGGTCTGGCGCTATGAGGCCGGGGACGGGCTGCGCGAGGTGGCGCAGCTGCAAGGGCTCAGCAACCACCGGATCGGCGCGCCTGACATTGCCGGCGGCATCCGCGACTGCGGCCAGGGCCCCGAGATGATCCTCGCCGATGCGCAGTGGCGCAGGCTGGTCGCCGTCACTCTGAACGACGGCACGCTTACCCGCAGGGATCTCGGCCCCCACCGGGGCCGCGACAGCTTTGGCGCCGCCATGGGCTGCGACCGGCCCCGCTGACGCAGCCCGGCTCTTCCTCTTGCCGAAAATACCCTCGGGGGAGTCCCGGGACGGGGGCAGCGCCCCCATCCCCGCTGCGGCATCAGTCCCAGCAGCTCACCAGGACCGCCATTCCGCGCGCCTTGTTGGTCAGATCCTCCGGCGCCATCTCCGCGCCGCCCGGCGCCATCCGCGCCGTGACGCCGGCCTGCCGCATCGCCGCCTCCAGCGCGCTGGCATCGGCGGCAAAGCTGACCTCCTCGGGCAGCCTCCGACCGTCGGCGTCGCGCGGCAACAGCATGCCGATCACCGCGCCCGAGCGGTCCATCACCGGCCCGCCGGCATCGCCGGGCAGGGCCGAGAGCGCCACCCGGTCGAGCGCGTCCTCGCCGTTCAGCCCGCGCAGATCGACCAGCGTGCCAAAGGTCATCGAGGGCGCGCCCAGCACACCTTCGTAGGAAAAGCCCGCAACCGCGATCTCGGATTGCAGGCGCGGCGCGGCGCTGGCCAGTTCGGCCACCTCCAGCGGCGCCAGGGCGCTCTGGGGCGTCAGCAGGGCCATGCCCAGCGCGGTGTCGGTCGCGGCGACACGCGCCTCGGTCGTGCCATCGAGCGTGACCCGGGTGCAGCCATCGACCGCCTCCAGGGTGGTCAGCACGGTGCCATCCGCCGCAACAAAGAACCCGGTGCGCGACACCCGCGGCTTGCGGATTTGCAGTCCAGACAGCAGGTCGACCGACTGGCTGTCATCGGCCCCCAGGTCAGACGGCAGCACGCCGGCGAGGCGGGTGAAACTCTCGGACATCTCCTGAAGCACCCGCGTCCGGCGGTCTTCGTCGCCGGCCGGCCAGACCAGCATGAACCCCTTGATCTCGCCGTCCCGCAGGCTGACCTCGGTGTGCGAGACGATCTCGTCATTGCGGCCGGTGATGCTGAAACCGTCGTCGCGGCGTTCGCGCGGGCCGTCAAGCGGCACCACTTCCAGGGTTTGCAGGATGTCGTAGAGACCGAACAGGCGGCGCCGGTCACCGGCCTGAGAAATCAGCAGCACCTGGGCCGGCAGATCGCCGGTGGCCGCATAGCGGGCAAAAGGCGCCTCATGCGCCTCGAATGCCACCACGCCCAGCGGCAGCAGCATCTCGATCCCGGCCTGGCTGTCGGTGACCTGTTGCAGGTCCATACCCTCGAGCACGACGTTGTATTGCTGCAAGGCCTGGGCCCGCTGGCGGGTGGTCATCACTCCGGTGGCCTCATGGCCGTTGGCCTCTTGCCAGGCTGCCATGGCGCGGCGGGTGCCGGCGCCATAGGCGCCGTCGATGGCGGCATTGTAAAAGCCGGCCCATTGCAGCGCGACCTGCAAGTCGCGTTTCTCCTGGCCGGTCATCTGCGCCTCGCTGCGGCGGGCCTGGGCCAGGGTTTCCTCCGGCACCTCCGGGGCGACGGGCGCTGCCTCTGCCGCCACCTCCGCCGCCTGGTCATCCGGCAGGTCCGAGGTCTCGACCGGCGGCGGTGTGGTTTGCGCATCGGCGCCCACCGGCCAGAACTGGCGTTGCAGCGACTGCGCGCCGACGACAAAGCTGTCCCGTGGCACCCGGCCCCGGGCACGCAGCTGGCGCAGCTCGCCATTGGCGGCAGTGCGCGAGGCATAGGGCCCGAGCGCCACCGCATACCAGCCCGATCCCACGGCAAATCCGTTCACATTGGGCAGAAATTCGGCATAGTCGCGCACCCGGTCTTCGGCCTCGAGTAGGCTGGGCAGCGCCTCGATCTGAATCCAGGCCCGGTTGTCCTGGGCGATGGCGGCGCTCAGGGAAAATACCAGCGCGCAAAGGGTGGCAAAAAACAAACGTGTCATATGTGTGGGTCGTCCTGGCCTGCATATCTGTCGTATCGAACCAGTGTAGAGCATGGCGGCCGGCTTGCACGTTGAAAGTGGCGGATTTCCGCTTTTGTCACGTGATCGTCAGCCCAGGGTTGCCGCAATGCCGCAGGGCACTATTTGCCGCCAATCCGGGGCCTCTGATTGACCCTCGCGCCGCATCCGCCTAAGCAGGCGCAAAGCTTGCAAAGGCCATGACATGACACGCGACACCGCCACCAAACCGCGCTCTTTCCAGGAGATCATCCTGCGGCTCCAGGCCTATTGGGCCGAGCAGGGCTGCGCCGTGATGCAGCCCTATGACATGGAGGTCGGCGCCGGCACCTTTCACCCCGCCACCACCCTGCGGTCGCTCGGTTCGAAGCCCTGGGCCGCGGCCTATGTTCAGCCCTCGCGCCGCCCCACCGACGGCCGTTACGGCGAGAACCCGAACCGGCTTCAGCATTACTACCAGTATCAGGTGCTGATCAAACCCAGTCCGCCCGATCTTCAGGCGCTCTACCTCGGTTCGCTGCAAGCCATCGGCATCGACATGGCGCTGCACGATATCCGCTTCGTCGAGGACGACTGGGAGAGCCCGACACTGGGCGCCTGGGGCCTGGGCTGGGAGGTCTGGTGCGACGGCATGGAAGTCAGCCAGTTCACCTATTTCCAGCAGGTCGGCGGCCATGATTGCCACCCGGTCTCGGGCGAGCTGACCTACGGGCTCGAGCGGCTGGCGATGTATGTGCTGGGCATCGATCACGTGATGGACATGCCCTACAACGATCCCCAAACGCCGATCGCGCTCAGCTATGGCGACGTGTTCCGCCAGACCGAGCAGGAATATTCCCGCTGGAATTTCGATGTGGCCGACACCGAGGTGCTGTTGCGGCATTTCGAAGAGGCCGAGGCGGAATGCGCCCGCATCCTTGAGGCGCCGCATCACGATCCCAAGACCGGCAAGCACATCGTCATGGCGCATCCGGCCTATGACCAATGCATCAAGGCCAGCCATATCTTCAACCTGCTCGACGCCCGAGGCGTGATCTCGGTCACGGAACGGCAGGCTTATATCGGCCGGGTCAGGACGCTGGCCAAGGCCTGCGCCGATGCCTTCGTGCTGACCGAGGCGGGCGGCCATGTGGCGGAGGCCGCAGAGTGAGCGGCCGGATTATTGCGGGGGTGATCGTCTTGGTGGCTTTGGTCGCGGGCGCGCTGGTCTACTACATGCAGATATATGCCTTCTACTCGCCGGTGGCCGCCACCGGTCAGGATGACGTGCAGCTTGTCTCGCTGACGTCCGGCGTGCCGGAGCCGATCGTCTATGACGCCTTCGAGGCGATCGACGCCGACAGCTCGCCGATCCGCTACCGCGCCTGCTTCACCACCATCCACAGCCTCGCCATGCTGACCGAGACCTATGAAATCTACGACGATGCCGAGCCGCGCATTGCGCCCGGCTGGTTCGACTGTTTCGACGCCGAGGCCATCGGCGCCGCGTTGGCGGCCGGGGACGCGCTGACCTTTCTGAGCCAGAAGAATGTGGCATATGGCGTCGACCGGGTGGTGGCGATCACCGATGACGGGCGCGGCTTTGTCTGGCACGAGCTGAACGACTGCGGCGACAAGGCCTATGACGGCACCGTGGTGGGCGAGGAATGCCCCCCGCGCGAAAATTCCACCGACTGAGCACGGTGCACCGGCCTCCCGGGTCGAGCCTTGGGCAGAGGGCCCGGGCCGGCCAGAAGATGGGATAGCGATTTCGCCGCTATCGGCTTGCCGTGCAGGGGCAGGGGCATTAAGCACCGGGGCGTTGATCCAGAACCCCCGGTGACCCTATGCCCGACCTGCTTATCGAACTCTTTTCCGAAGAAATTCCCGCGCGGATGCAGGCGCGCGCCTGTGACGACCTGAAAAAGCGGATGACCGACGGGCTGGTCGAGGCCGGGCTGACCTATGCCTCCGCCGCCGCCTTTTCGACGCCGCGCCGGCTGGCGCTGACCGTCGAGGGGCTGCTGGCCGAAAGCCCCACCGTGCGCGAAGAGCGCAAGGGCCCCAAGGTGGGCGCGCCCGACAAGGCGATCGAGGGGTTTCTGCGCGGTGCCGGTGTGAGCCGCGACGATCTTGAGGAACGCGAAACCCCCAAGGGCGCGGTCTATTTCGCCACCATCACCAAGCCCGGCCGCCCGGCGGCAGAGATCGTCGCCGAGGTGCTGGAAGAGGTGATCCGCAACTTCCCTTGGCCGAAGTCGATGCGCTGGGGCGCGGGCAGCCTGCGCTGGGTGCGGCCGCTGCATTCGGTGATCTGCCTGCTGAGCGACGAGGCCGGCGCCGAAGTGGTGCCCTTCGAAATCGACGGCATCCGCGCCGGCGATGTGACCCGCGGCCATCGCTTCATGGCACCTGATGCATTTTCTGTTGTGTCTTATGAGGATTACGCGGCAAAGCTAAAGCGCGCGCATGTGGTTCTGGATGCGCAGGAGCGGGCCGATCACATCTGGAACGACGCCACCAACGCAGCCTTTTCGCAAGGGCTGGAGGTGGTCGAGGACAAGGGGCTTCTGGCCGAAGTGGCCGGGCTGGTGGAATGGCCGGTGTTGCTGATGGGTGAGATCGGCGCCGATTTCCTCGGGCTGCCGCCGGAGGTGCTGCAAACCTCGATGAAAGAGCACCAGAAGTTCTTTTCGGTGAAGAATCCCAAGAACGGCCGGATCGAGAAATTCATCACCGTTGCCAACCGTGAGACCGCCGATAACGGCGCGACCATCCTGGCCGGCAACCAGAAGGTTCTTTCGGCCCGGCTGTCGGATGCAAAGTTCTTTTGGGAGAACGACTTGCGCGCCGTTTCTGATGCGGGGCTCGAAGGCATGGCGGCGCCGCTGGCGCAGGTCACCTTCCACAACAAGCTGGGCTCGCAGGCCGAACGCATCGCCCGCATCGCCGCACTGGCACGCGAGATCGCGCCGATGGTCGGGGCGGACGCCGATGCCGCGGAACTGGCCGCGAAAGTGGCCAAGGCCGATCTGTCGTCCGAGATGGTCTATGAATTCCCCGAGTTGCAGGGGATCATGGGGCGGTATTACGCCATGGAGGCCGGGCTGTCGCAGCCGGTGGCCGACGCCTGCCGCGACCATTACTCGCCGCTCGGCCCCTCCGACGATGTGCCGGTCGAGCCAGTCTCGGTCGCCGTGGCGCTGGCCGACAAACTCGATACTTTGACCGGCTTCTGGGCGATCGACGAAAAGCCCACCGGAAGCAAGGATCCCTTTGCCCTGCGGCGCGCGGCGCTGGGGGTGATCCGGTTGATCCTGAACAACAATCTGGCGCTGCCGCTATCTGTGCATTTCGATCCGGCATTTGGTGACGACCTCCTGTCCTTCTTCCACGACCGCCTTAAGGTCTTCCTGCGCGACCAGGGGATCCGCCACGACGTGATCGACGCCTGTGTCGCCATGTCGGGCAGTGACGATCTGGCGCTGCTGGTCAAACGCGCCCAGGCCTTGCAGGGCTTCCTCGACACGTCGGACGGCGAAAACCTGTTGCAGGGCTTCAAGCGCGCCAACAACATCCTGACTCAGGCCGAAGAGAAGGACGGGGTTGAATACAGCTTTGGTGGCGACGTGAAGTTCGCCGAGGAAGCCGAGGAAAAGGCGCTGTTTTCCGCTCTGGATGCCGCCGAGCCCAAGATCAAGGCGGCGCTGGAGCGTCAGGATTTCGAGGCGGCGATGTCGGCGCTGGCGGGCTTGCGCGGGGCGGTCGACGGGTTTTTCGAGGCGGTGCAGGTCAACGCCGAAAACGAGGTGCTGCGGCGCAACCGGCTGAACCTGTTGTCGAGCATCCGCACCGCCTGTCTTTCGGTGGCCGATCTGGCGCGTATCGAAGGGTGATCGGGGGGCCCGATGGTCGGCGGGGCCGGGCATGGGGTGATGTAACGATGGCGGGGCGCGGCGTGAGTTAGCGCTTGTGCGATGCGTGGTGGCGCTTATGCTGCGCTGCAACGCAAAGGAGCCGCGATTGCTTCAGGACAACCCCGATATCACGCCGATCACGCCCACGGCACAGATGAAGGCCCACACCCATGGCGGGCGGGCGAAATGCCTGCAACGTCTGGTGCGGCTCGACATGCCGGTGCCGACGACCGTGGCGCTTTCCTTCGAAACCGTGCATGGCATCGCCAGCGGACACATGCCCGACATGGCGGAAATCCTCGCCGCCTTTCCCGAGGGCGCGCTGCTCTGCGTGCGGCCGTCGAGCCAGGATCCGGATTGGGGCGGGCCAGGGGCGATCCTCAATATCGGCATGAACGATGCTCGTTACGTCGAGATGTGCGATACTCTGGGGCGCCACGCGGCCTCGGCGCTTTATGCAAGGTTTGTCGAGGCTTACGCCCTGCATGTGGCGCGGCTCGACCCGGATGTCTTTGAAGAGATCACCGCCGAGGGGCCGCAGGCGCTGTCCGAAGCGCTGCGCGCCTATGAAGACGAGGCCGAAGAACCCTTTCCGCAGGATCCAGCGGCGCAGTTGGCGCAGGTGCTGCGCTCGATGGCGCGGGCCTGGGAGGGCACCACGGCGCGGCTGTTGCGCCAGGCCAAGGGCGCGCCGGCGGATGCCGGTCTTGGCCTGGTGGTGCAGGAGATGGCGCTGGGGATCGGCCACCCCGAGGCGCGCGACGGCGAGACCGGATCGGGCGTGCTGCAACTGGTCAACAGCCACACCGGGCTGCGCCAGATCACCGGGCGCTACCTGAGCCAGAGCCAGGGCCGCGAGGCGCTTTCGGGAGCGGCAGAGGCGCTGTTTCTGGCGCGTGACGAGCGCGGGCCGTCGCTGGAAGAGGTGGCGCCCGAGGCCTTCAACGAGATCGTCGGCATTGCCGAACGGATGCGCCGCAAACTGCGCGCCGAGATGCAGATCGAATTCACCATCCAGGGCGGGCGGGTGCATGTGCTCGACGGGGTGCGGGTGCGTCGCTCGAACCGGGCGGCGGTGCGGATTGCCGTGGCGCTGGCACAGGACAAGATCATTCCGCGCGAAGAGGCGCTGATGCGGGTCGAGCCGCGGGCGCTGAGCGAATTGCTGCACCGTCAGATCGACACCGACGCGCCGCGCGACATCCTCGGCCACGGCGTTGCCGCCAGCCCCGGCGCGGCCACCGGCAGGATCGTCTTCAGCGCCACCGCAGCCCAGGCCAGCGCGGCGCGCGACGAACCCTGTGTGCTGGTGCGGCGCGAGACCTCGCCCGAGGACATTCGCGGCATGCAGGCGGCGGTCGGCGTGCTGACCGAACGCGGCGGCATGACCAGCCACGCGGCGGTGATCGGCCGTGGCATGGGCATTCCCTGCATCGTCGGCGCCGCGAGCCTGGCCTTCCACATCCGAAAGAAACGTCTGGTGGCGGCCGATGGCCGGGTGTTCCACGAGGGCGACGTGATCACCATCGACGGCGCCACGGGCGAGGTGCTGGCCGGCAGCCCGCCGATGCTCGAGGCGGCGCTTGACGAGAGTTTTCAGACGCTTATGGACTGGGCCGATGCGGCGCGCGACATCGACATCCGCGCCAATGCCGATACGCCGATGGACGCCCAGACCGCGCGCAACTTCAAGGCCGACGGCATCGGGCTGTGCCGCACCGAACATATGTTCTTTGAAACCGACCGCATGATCGTCATGCGCGAGATGATCTTTGCCAAATCCTCCGAGGACCGGCGGGCGGCGCTGGAGCTGCTCCTGCCGATGCAGCGGGCGGATTTCATCGAGCTGTTCCGCATCATGCAGGGCCAGCCGGTCTGCATCCGGCTGTTCGATCCGCCGCTGCACGAGTTCCTGCCATCGGACAAGCCCGGCATGCGGGCGCTGGCCGAGGCGCTGGACCTGCCGGTCTCGGATGTCGAACGGCGGGTGGAATCTCTGGGCGAATACAATCCGATGCTGGGTATGCGCGGGGTGCGGCTGGGCATCACGCTGCCCGAGATCTACGACATGCAGGCCCGCGCCATCTTCGAGGCGACGCTGGCGGCCAGCCGCGAAGGCGCGCCGGTGGTGCCAGAAATCATGATCCCGCTGGTTTCGGCCAAGCGCGAGGTGGAAATCGTCAAGACCCGCGTCGACGCGGTGGCCGCCGCGGTGCGCAACGAACGGGGCCGGGATTTCGACTATCGACTGGGGGTGATGGTGGAAACGCCCCGCGCCGCGCTGCGCGCCGAAGAGATCGCCGGCCATACCGATTTTCTCAGCTTCGGCACCAACGATCTGACGCAGATGACCTATGGGCTGTCGCGCGACGACGCCGGGCGGTTCATGTCGGATTACGTCAAGCAGGGGGTCTTTGCCGAAGATCCGTTCCATGTGCTGGACCGCGACGGCGTGGCCGAGCTGTTGCGGATCGGGGCCGAGCGCGGCCGCAAGGCGCGGCCCGACGTGGTGCTTTCGATCTGTGGCGAACACGGCGGCAACCCCGAATCGATTGCCATCTGCCGGGACATGGGATTCACCTATGTTTCCTGTTCGCCCTTCCGTGTGCCGGTCGCAAGGCTTGCGGCGGCGCAACTTGCGTTGGGCGGCAAGATATAGAGGAAGGCCCTTTGCGGCCGGGTCGATCTTGTGGATTATCCGCGCGCCGCCTCCGCGCTGTGGCGGTTTTCTGCCCTGCGTCAGGCTGCCGCTAGAAGAAAATTCACTTTCTGACTATACAACGCGGGTTGCCAGCAGCCCGGGACCCTCTCGGGCTTTCGCGTGTGAGGGATAGAATGCGTCTGATAATTGCCGGTATAGCGGCCGCGATCTTGGGGCTTCCAGGTCACGGTGCCAAGGCCGAATTGCGTCCGAACGAGGTCGGCAGCCTGATCCAGCTGGAGCGCAAGGGGCTCAAATCCGTGCCCAAGGGCACGTTGAAATGGGCGCTTGGCGCCAATCAGCCCAAATCCGCCGGTTCCATCGACTACGATGAGGCCTGGCTCAGAAGCCTGCCCAACGGCAAGGGCGGCGAACAATTCACCTGCCTGGCCGAAGCGCTCTATTTCGAGGCGCGCGGGGAAAGCATCAAGGGCCAGGTTGCCGTCGCCGAGGTCATTCTCAACCGCGTCGAGAGCAATAAGTTCCCGAACACGGTCTGCGGCGTGATCAATCAGGGCACCGGCCGCAAATACGCCTGCCAGTTCACCTATACCTGTGATGGCCGTGCCGAGACCGTGGGCAATCCCGGCGCCTATGCCCGGGTGGCCAAGATCGCCAAGGCGATGCTCAGCGGCCTGCCGCACAAGCTGACCGGCGGCGCCACCTATTACCACACCACGGCGGTGCGCCCGAACTGGTCGCGGGTCTTTGCCCACACCACCACCATCGGCGTGCACAAGTTCTATCGCGAAGACACCCGTCTTTCGCAGAAGTAACGACCGATGCACTTCGCCTCTTGCGGCGAACAGGCCGGTTTTGGGTCTGCCAGCGCGGCAGGATTGCTGCTAGACACGGGCGGCAGACCCAAAGCCGGAAACCCATGATGAGCCAGGACATCCACCTCGCATTCGCCCACCCCTCGGAACGGGCCGCCGCCACCGAGGGCGCGGCCCCGCGCGACCGCATCTCGCTACGCGATCATATCGTCGAGGTCGAGATCGGCGCCTTTCAGTCCGAGCGCGGCCACACCCAGCGGGTCTGTTTCAACGTGGTGGTCGAGGTCGCCCGCGCTGGCGACCGCATCGACGACGATGTCGACCGCATCCTCAGCTATGACCGGGTGACCGAGGCAATCGCCTTCGAGCTCGCCGAGGAACGGCTCAACCTTCTGGAAACCCTGGCCGAACGGGTGGCCGAGCGCATTCTGCTCGAGCCGCAGGCGATGCGGGTCTTCGTACGGATCGAAAAGCTCGATCGCGGGCCCGGCGCGCTGGGGGTCGAGATCGTGCGCAGCCGGGGCGATCTCGATCCGGCCCATGCCGCGCAGCTCACCGGCGCGCGGCCGCATCCCCGGGTGGTCTATCTGTCCAATGCGGCCATCGCCGCGCCGCATCTGACCGGCTGGCTCGACTGGCTGGCCGGGCAGGCGGCGCCGGTCGTGCTCTGCGTCGGGTTGCCCGATGGCGCGCGACCCGAGGCCGATCATCCGCTGGCGCAACGCCGGGTCGATCTTCTGGCGATCGAGCAGAACGGCTGGGTGCTCGCGGCGCGCGATCCGCGCTGCGTGGTCGTCGGCACGCTGACCGAGCTCGACTGGGGCATGAAACACGATCAGATGAGCCTCTGGGCGCCGTCCAAGATCGTTCTGGACGCGGTCGAAGGCCCCAAGACCCGCCCGCGCGACAGCGTGGCGCTGGCGGCCTGGTTCGCGGCGCATATCGAGGCCAGCGACTTCCTGGTGATCGGCGAAGATCTGCCCGAAACCCAAGGCTTGAAGGCCCGCGCCGTCGCGGTGACGCAGCGCCACCTTGCATGACCGGAACGATTGGATCATGTGAACGCCATGACGGCGACTCGTGAGACATATTTCCGCCCGCTGGTTCAACGCGGCACCGTCCGGCCCGTGGGCGCCGTGGCGCTTGCCGGTGGTCCGGGCTGGTTCACCCAGGCCGAGCGGCTGAGCCACGACGGCAGCCGGGCTATTGTCGCGGCCGACGCCATCCCCGACGACCTGTTGCAGTGTCTCAGCGCGCCGCGTGCGGCCATCGCCGGGCTGGAGATGGACCGGCCCCGGCTGATGGGCATTCTCAACGTCACCCCCGACAGCTTTTCCGACGGCGGAAGGCACAGCGGCTTTGACAGCGCGCTGGCGCATGGCCGTGCCATGGCCGATGCCGGGGCCGACATCATCGACGTCGGCGGCGAAAGCACCCGTCCGGGGGCGGTCGATATCTCGGAAGCCGAAGAGATCGGCCGGGTTGGGCCGGTGATCGAGGCCCTGTCCTCGGCGGTGCCGCTGCCGATCTCGATCGACACCCGCAAACGGGCGGTGGCCGCGGCCGCCGCCGGCGCCGGGGCGCATCTGGTCAACGATGTCTCGGGCTTCGTGTTCGACGCCGGTCTCGCGCCGTTCTGCGCCGAGGCAGGGCTGCCGGTCTGCATCATGCACAGCCAGGGCACGCCGCAGACCATGCAGGACAATCCGCGCTACGGCGACGTGCTGCTCGAAGTCTATGATTTCCTGGCCCGCCAGATCGCCCTGGCCGAGGCCGCCGGCATTCCGCGCCACAGGATCGTCGCCGATCCCGGCATCGGCTTTGGCAAGACCACCGCGCACAACCTTGCGTTGCTGCGCGGCCTGAGCCTGTTTCACGGGCTGGGCGTGCCGCTGCTGCTCGGCGCCTCGCGCAAGGGACTGATCCGCGATGTGGGCCAGGCGCCTCGGGCCGAGGACCGGATGCCCGGATCGGTGGCGGTGGCGCTTGCCGGGGTTGCGCAGGGCGTGCAGATTCTAAGAATTCATGATGTAGGTGACACCAGGCAGGCCCTGCGGCTCTGGTTGGCGATTGAAGAAGGAATTTAAGTGATGTCTCGCAAGCTTTTTGGCACCGACGGGGTGCGCGGCAAGGCGAACACCGCGCCGATGACCGCCGATATGGCGCTTCGGATCGGCGCGGCGGCCGGGCGGTATTTCCGCCGGGAAAACGGCGGCGTGCACCGGGTGGTGATCGGCAAGGACACCCGGCGCTCGGGCTACATGTTCGAAACCGCGCTGACCGCCGGGCTCACCTCGACCGGGATGAGCGTTCTGCTGCTGGGGCCGGTGCCGACGCCGGCGGTGGGGCTGCTGACGCCCTCGATGCGGGCGGATGTGGGCATCATGATTTCCGCTTCGCACAATCCGGCCGAGGACAATGGCATCAAGTTCTTTGGCCCCGACGGGTTCAAGCTCAACGACGAGGCCGAAGCCGAGATCGAGCGGCTGGTCGAAGAGGGGGTGGAACCCGCGCTGGCCGGTGATATCGGCAAGGCCAAGCGGATCGACGATGGCCGTTTCCGCTATCAGGAGCGGGTCAAGAGCACCTTTCCGGCGGGCATGCGCCTCGACGGCATGAAGGTGGTGGTGGACTGCGCCAATGGCGCCGCCTATCGCGCCGCGCCCGAGGTTCTCTGGGAGCTGGGCGCCGAGGTGATCCCGGTCGGGGTGAACCCGGACGGCTTCAACATCAACAAGGCCTGCGGCTCGACCAAGCCGCAATCCGCCGCGGCCGCGGTGCTTGAACACGGTGCGGATGTCGGCATCTGTCTCGACGGCGATGCCGACCGGGTGATGATCATCGACGAAACCGGCACCGTGGCCGATGGCGATCAGATCATGGCGCTGATGGCGGCGCAATGGGCGGCGGAAGAGCGCCTGCGCGGCGGTACGCTGGTGGCGACGGTGATGTCGAACCTCGGGCTCGAGCGGTTCCTGCATGGCCACGGCCTGCGGCTCGAGCGCACCGGCGTCGGCGACCGCTATGTCGTCGAGGCGATGCGCGCCGGCGGCTGGAACCTCGGCGGCGAGCAATCGGGCCATATCGTGATGACGGATTACGCCACCACCGGCGACGGGCTGATGGCGGGGCTGCAATTCCTTGCCGCGATGACGCGCACCGGCCGCAGCGCCAGCGATCTGGCGAACAATTTCGATCCGGTGCCGCAGATGCTCAAGAACGTGCGTTTTGGCGCCGGGCAATTGCCGCTGGAGACCGATGGCGTCAAGGCGGCCATCGCCTCGGCCGAGACCGAGCTCAATGGCAAGGGCCGCCTGCTGATCCGCAAATCGGGCACCGAGCCGCTGATCCGGGTGATGGCCGAATGCGAAGACCCGGCGATGCTGGAAGCGGTAGTCGACCGGGTTGTCGAAGCGGTGCAGGACGTGGTCTGAGCCAGTCCGGCCCGGCGCGACCGCGTTATCGAGAAGCCCCCGGACAGGGGGGAGCGCGCCCCGGGTCTGACCCGGGGTCTCTTTGTTTCCGTCAGAGCACGTCTGACAGAACTCTGTCGAGCCGCGCCACCGTGGCATCGACATCATAGAGCTTGTCGAGCCCGAAAAGCCCCAGCCGGAAGGTCGAAAAGCCGTCGCCTTCGTCGCATTGCAGCGGTACTCCGGCGGCGATCTGGGTGCCCTGGGCGGCAAAGGCGCGGCCGGATTGCACCTCAGGATTGTCGGTGTAGCTCACCACCACGCCCGGCGCCTCGAAGCCCTGGGCCGCCACCGAAGCGATGCCCTTGGCGACGAGCAGCGCCCGCACCTTGCTGCCCAGCGCCCATTGCGCCTCTTTCAGACGGTCGAAGCCGTAGTCGCGGCTTTCCAGCATGGTGTCGCGGAACATCCGCAGCCCATCGGTGGGCATGGTGGCGTGATAGGCATGGCCGCCGTTTTCATAGGCCATCATGATCTGATGCCATTTCTTCAGGTCGGCGGCAAAGCTGTTCGAACTGGTCTCTTCCATCCGCGCCAGCGCCCGTTGTGACAGCATCACCAGCCCGGCGCAGGGCGTCGAGGACCAGCCCTTCTGCGGGGCCGAGATCAGCACGTCGACGCCGAGCGCGCCCATGTCGACCCAGACGCAGCCCGAAGCGATGCAGTCGAGCACCATCAGCGCGCCGACCTCATGCGCCGCTTGCGCCAGCGCTGTCAGGTAATCGTCGGGCAGGATGATGCCGGAGGAGGTTTCCACATGCGGCGCGATCACAAGGTCGGGCTTTTCCTCGCGGATGCGGGCGGTGACGTCTTCGATCGGTGCCGGGGCAAACGGGCTTTGCGGATCGTTGCCGCTGCGCCGCGCCTTCATCACGGTTTCCGAGCCTGCGAAGCCGCCCATCTCGAAAATCTGGCTCCAGCGGAAGGAGAACCAGCCGTTGCGCACCACCAGGCATTTGGCGTCCTGGGCAAACTGTCGCGCCACCGCCTCCATGCCGAAGGTGCCGCCACCGGGCACCACCACAGCGGTCTCGGCGCCATAGACCGATTTCAACGTGTCGTTGATGTCGCGCATCACCTGCTGAAAGGTGGCCGACATGTGGTTGAGCGAGCGGTCGGTGAAGACCACCGAGAACTCGTCGAGACCTTGGGGATCGATATCGTCGCGCAGGGCCATGCGGGCCTCCTTCCTGAGAGTTTTCTCAGGGCTAGCGCGGCGGCGGTGAAAAGGCAATCGCGTGTCAGCCGCGGCATTTTTTCCAGCGCTTGCGGTAGCTCCTGACCAGCGCTTTCGGCGGTTTGCCGAGCACCTTGGGCGCCCGTGCAAAGGCACGGTTTTGCAGCCGGTCCATTTCGATGGCGAGCGGCGAGGCCAGCGCCTGCGCCGCCTCGGGCGGCAGGGCCTCGGCGTCGATCATCCGGCGCAGATCGGCCAGGTCCTGGTGATCGCCCAGAAGGTCCGACAGTTCGCCCAGCCGGTCGATGCGCCGCCGCAGCTTCTTCGAGGCCAGCGGTTTCAGCAGCCGCGTGTGATACCAATGGTATTTCACCCGTTTGCGCCATTGGTGCAGGTCGCGGGGATCGCGGGTCTCGAGCGCCGTGGCCCAGGCGGCGCGGGCGCGTTTGTAGGTTTTCTTCAGCCCGCCCTCGATCGCGCCAAAGCCGGTCTTGTCGACCTCCCAGAGCGCGGCCCGGTGGCGCACCGCCTTCAGCGCGTCGCGAAACGCCGCGCGGCGACTGTCGAAATCGTCCAGATGCGTTTCGGCGCGCCGCGCCTTGAGCGCGTCGCGCAGGGCGGCGGCATTGGGGCCGGAGAGCCGCTCGGGATAGCTTTGTTCCAGCCGCGTCAGAATCTCCAGCGCCGCGCCGGTTTCGCGCAAGTCCGACAGGCGGCGGGCAGCGTCGCGAAATGCGCGGTTTTCGGTCTTGTAGTCGATGAACTGCGGCCGGACGAGGCGGATCAGCCCGCGCAGCTTCTTGCAGCGCTTGCGGGCGTCATGCACCGCTTCGGCCATGTCGCCGGTGCCATCAAGCGCGGCAAGCGCCCTGTCGAGCTGGTCGCAGGCGATGCGGCGCAGCCCTTCGGAGACATCCTCGTCGGATCGCTTGAGCTTGTATCCCATGGCCCGAAACCTAGCCTCGGGCCGGGCCGCGGCAAGATCAGCCCAGCGGGCCGGGCAGACGTTCCTCGGAGAGCACCACATTGGCCTCGACCTGGCCGGCGCCGGGCAGGGTCATGATCCGGCGGCGCAGAACCCGTTCGAAATCCGACAGATCGCGCGCCACGATGCGCAGGCGGTAATCGTAGAGGCCGAGAATGTGTTCGACGGTCTGTACCTCGGGGATGGCGGTGACCGCGCGTTCGAAATCCTCGAGACTGATGCGGCCCTTGGTGGCCAGCTTGATGCCGAGAAAGACGGTGACGCCAAACCCCAGCTTTTCGCGGTCGAGCAGCAGGCGGGTGCCCGAAATCACGCCGGCCTCGCGCAGACGCTTGATCCGCCGCCAGGTGGCGGGTTGCGACAGGCCGAGACGCCGGCCAATCTGACCGGCCGAAAGGCTGGCGTCACGGGACAGGGCGCGCAGGATGGCGCGGTCGGTGTCGTCGGTCTCGATGGTCATGAAAGCGGGCTCATACCGGCAGCGCCTCGTCGTCCTTGATCCGGGCGACATGCATTAGCGCCTCGACATCAGCGATATGGGGCAGGGTGAGCAGGCGTTCGCGATAGATCTGCTGGTAATGCGGAATGTCGCGGGCGATGACGGCAAGGCGGACGTCGACCTGGCCGAGAAATGTCTGTATCTCGATCACCTCTGGCACCTGGCGGGCGGCGGCGAGAAAATCCTCGAAGGCGCGCGATTGCGTCTTGTCCAGGGTCAGTCGCAACGAGACCTCGACCGCATAACCGAGGCTAGGCCAGTCGATCTCGGCGCGCTTGCCCTTGACGATGCCGGCCTCGCGCATCCGTTCGAGCCGCCGCGACAGGGTGGCCGGCGTCAGATCGGCGCGCTGCGCGAGATCGGAGAGCGGCAGGTCCGGGGCGGCCTGCATCTGGCGAAGGATGCGTCTGTCTGTATCGTCGAGCATGATTTCACCGAGATACCGTAATCAGACGAATAGTTAAATCGCCAAATGGCGAAATCATCGCGGTTTTGAACGCGCATTCACGGCAGGCCTCGCGTAGGTTGCCGCTCAAACGTACACTGAAAGAAGGAAGACCGATATGCGCGTCTATTATGATCGCGATTGCGATGTGAACCTGATCAAGGACAAGAAAGTCGCCATCCTGGGCTATGGCTCGCAAGGCCACGCCCACGCGCTGAACCTGCGCGACTCTGGCGCCAAGAACATCGTCGTCGCCCTGCGCGAAGGCTCGGCCTCGGCCAAGAAAGCCGAAGGCGAAGGTCTTCAGGTCATGGGCATCGCCGAAGCGGCGGCCTGGTGTGACGTGATCATGTTCACCATGCCCGACGAACTTCAGGCCGAGACCTACAAGAAATACGTCCACGACAACCTGCGCGAAGGCGCGGCGATTGCCTTTGCCCACGGTCTGAACGTGCACTTCGGTCTGATCGAGCCCAAGCCCGGCGTCGACGTCATCATGATGGCGCCCAAGGGCCCCGGCCACACCGTGCGCGGCGAATACACCAAGGGCGGCGGCGTGCCCTGCCTCGTGGCCGTCCACCAGGACGCCACCGGCAAGGCGCTGGAAATCGGCCTGTCCTATTGCTCGGCCATCGGCGGCGGCCGCTCGGGCATCATCGAGACCAACTTCCGCGAGGAATGCGAAACCGATCTCTTCGGTGAGCAGGCGGTTCTCTGCGGTGGTCTGGTCGAGCTGATTCGCATGGGCTTCGAGACCCTGGTCGAAGCCGGCTACGCCCCGGAAATGGCCTATTTCGAGTGTCTGCACGAAGTGAAGCTGATCGTGGACCTGATCTACGAAGGCGGCATCGCCAACATGAACTATTCGATCTCGAACACCGCGGAATACGGCGAATATGTCTCCGGCCCGCGCATCCTGCCCTACGACGAGACCAAGGCTCGCATGAAAGCCGTGCTGCGCGACATCCAGACCGGTGCCTTCGTGCGCGACTTCATGCAGGAAAATCAAGCGGGTCAGCCCTACTTCAAAGGCACCCGCCGTCTCAACGACGAGCACCAGATCGAGCAGGTCGGCGAGAAGCTGCGCGGCATGATGCCGTGGATTTCCGCCGGCAAGATGGTCGACAAGGAAAAGAACTGATCTACGCCCACCGGCGTTGATTTCAGGCGATTTGCGCCCGGCAGTCGAGGGGCTGCCGGGCGTTTTTGCATGCGGCCGGGGCAGGGATGCCAGTTCTCCACGGTTGAAAATTTGCAAATCTGTGCTACCATTGCGGGTATTGCCGCAGTCTATTTTCTCGTCCTTTTTCGCAACAATTCGGTTGGTCCCATGTCCCAGATCCTTCATGAATTCCTTCGCCCGCAGCCCACCGGGGGCACCATTGTCACCTTTCACAAGGATTCAGACGTCGCGACCCAGCGCCAGGCTCTGGTGCGCAGTGCCGGCGAGGGGGTTCGATCGCTCTCGGGCGGTCCCGGCCGCTCGGCCGAGATGAGCGACGATGCCCCGGCGTTTCACCTGGAAGACGTGGGCATCGGGGTGATCTCGGAGCATGTGGATGCCCAGCGCTCGGCCGGCATTCTGAGCGGCGAGGAGTCGGTGGTCGAGGCGCGGCCGGAATTCTGGCTGTTTGCCATTCAGGATTTTCAGGACACGGCTGACCGCACCTGGGGAATTGCCGCCACCGGGGCCGAGACCTCGCAGTTTACCGGCGCGGGCATCAAGCTTGCGGTGCTCGATACCGGGCTCGATTTCGAACACCCGGACTTCACCGGCCGCAATCTGGTGCAGCAGAGCTTTGTCACCGGTCAATTGGCGCAGGACGTCCAGGGCCATGGCACCCATTGCTGTGGCACCGCTGCGGGCCGGGAGGTGAGCCAGGGCGTGCCGCGTTATGGTGTCGCGCCGGAGGTGCATCTGCATGTCGGCAAGGTGCTCAACGATTCCGGTTCGGGGCGCGAGCGCGACATCATCAACGGCATGATCTGGGCGATCCAGCAGGGCTGCGCGGTGATCTCGATGTCGCTGGGCCGCCGGGTCAGGCAGGGTGAAGGGCCTTCGGCCGCCTATGAGCGTGTCGGCGAGCTGGCGCTGGATTCGGGATCGCTGATCATTGCCGCCGCCGGCAATGACAGCGCCCGCCAGTTCGGCTTTATCGCGCCAGTGGGGGCGCCGGCCAATTCCCAGTCGATCATGGCGGTGGCGGCGCTGGATGAAAATCTTAAGATCGCCGATTTCTCCTGCGGTGAGATCAACGCCGGCGGCGGCGAAGTCGATATCGCCGGGCCAGGGGTGAACGTGCTGTCTTCGGTGCCGCGGCCGCAGCTTTATGACGTCAAAAGCGGCACCAGCATGGCCTGTCCGCATGTCGCCGGCATCGCGGCGCTGCTGGCGCAGAGCGATGCCAACCTGCGCGGCAAGGCCCTGTGGACGGCGCTGACCGACAGTGCCAAGGCGCTCTCGGCGCCGGCCTCGGACGTCGGGGCCGGTCTGGCGCAGGCGCCGCAAGGCGCGCCGGACGAGGGCTATGGCAAGACGCCGGTGGCATAGCAGGCAGCGGCTTCTTATATCATCAGGGCAATCCGCCACGGGATGGAAGCCATGTCAGACGTCACCCTGAAGATCGTGCTCGACGACGCGCATCGCGACAAGTCGGACGAGGTCTGCCGCGCGCTGGAAGCGGCGGGTCTGCGGATCGAAGACAGCATTCCGGCGATCGGAGTGATTTTCGGCACCGCCGACAGCGAAAATCTGGCCCGGGTCAAGCAGACCCGGGGCGTGCTCGAGGCCGAACCCGAGGCGCAGTATCAGCTGCCGCCGTTTGACAGTGATCAGCCGCAATAAACGCTAGCGCGACTGGCCAAGACCAAGCTGCATCAGCGCCCGGCGCAGCGGCGCCGCGCCATGCAGCGCGGCCAGGCCGGCGGCGCGCAGGTCGCGCAGCGGCGGCGCCTTGAGCATCGAGACCTGGTTGAGCGCGGTGATCCCGGTGACGCGGGCGCGGATGTCGGTGATCCGGGCGCGGTGATAGCGGTCGAGCATCTCGGCACTGCCGAGGCTCTCCGGCGCGGCGCGGGCCAGATCGAGCAGCGCCGAGAGATCGGTCAACGACATATTCAGCCCCTGCGCGCCGATCGGCGGCACCACATGCGCGGCCTCGGCCACCAGCGCCAGCCGTTCGGAGGTGAGCGCCTTGGCGTGCTGCGCGATGATCGGCCAGATCGACCGCCGCGAGGCCAATGTCAGCGGGCCGAAGAGATGCGCCGAGCGCTCGGTCATCGCCGCTTCAAAGGCCGGCACGTCGAGCGCGTGCAGCTCTGCCGCTCTGGGGCCTTCCTCCATCCAGACCACCGCGGACGACGGACGGCCCTGGTGGTCGGGCAGCGGCACCAGGGTGAAGGGGCCGCCGGTGCGGTGAATCTCGGTCGAGACATTGCCATGCGGGATCGGGTGGGTGACGGCAAAGGCCAGCGCCTTCTGGCCGAAGCGTGTGCAGGCAACATCGATGCCCGCCGCCTGACGCAGCGCGCTGTCGCGGCCATCGGCGGCGATCACCAGGCGGCAGCGGATGCGGTTGCCGTCCGACAGAGTGACGCGGGCCTCGTCGGTGCGGGTAAAGAGCGCCTCGGCGGCGACACCGGTGCGAAACGTGACGTTGGCCATCTCTTCGAGCCGCGCCGCCATCTCGCGCCGCAGCAGCCAGTTGGGCAGGTTCCAGCCAAAGGGCAGATCGGGCGAGAGATCGGCGGCCTCGAAATCACGGCTGAGGCGGGCCTCGGGTTCCGGCCCGCCGGCATCGATGATGCGCATGGTTTGCAGCGGCGTGGCGTGCGGGGCGAGCCTGTCCCAGAGACCGGCCGCGTCGAGAAAGGCCTGCGCCGGTTGCAGAAAGGCGGTGCTGCGCATGTCGGCGCCCTCGGCCTCGCGACTGGTGACCGGCGGCGCGGGGTCAACGCAGAGCACGGTGAAACCGGCGGCGCCAAAGGCGGCGGCGGCGGTCAGCCCGGCGATACCGCCGCCGGCGATGAGAATGTCGTGGTCCATGGGGCGACTCCTTTGCCCGAGGTTATAGCGCGGGCGCGGGCGGGGGCCATGGGACAAAGCGCGGCGGTGGGGGCAAACCCGCCCTACGCAAGGCCGGAGAGAAATCGGCTCAGATTGTCGGTGTGGTGGTGGATGTGATCGGCCAGAAGCCGTTCGGGCGCCACATGCACGGTGCGCATCCCCATGGCATGGGGCGCGGCAAGGTTGCGGGGGTCATCTTCGAACATGGCGGCGCGGGCGGGATCGGTGCCGTCGCGGGCAAAGATCGCCTCGAAGGCCTCGCGCTCGGGCTTGGGGCGGAACTGGGCATGTTCGACGCCATAGACCGCATCGAAGAGCCCGGAGAGCCCGCGCGCCGCCAGCACCTCTTCGGCATAGGGCGAGGTGCCGTTGGTGTAGACGATGCGGCGGCCGGGCAGGGCGCGGATGCGGGCCGCCAGCTCGGGGTCGGGGGTGAGCACGGAAAAGTCGATCCGGTGCACGTCCTCGAGATAGGGCGTGGGATCGACGTCATGTTCGCGCATCAGCCCGGAGAGGGTGGTGCCATAGGTCTTCCAGTAATGCACCCGCAGGTGACTGGCCTCGGCCTCGGTGACGCCGAGCGCCTGCATCACATAGGCGGTCATCCGCGGTTCGATCTGGGAAAACAGCCGGCTCTCGGGCGGATAAAGCGTATTGTCGAGATCGAAGACCCAATGGGCCACATGCGAGAAGTATTCTTTTGCCATGCGCCGGACGCTACGCCCGGCGCGGGCGCGGCGCAATGGCCGTATTGCCGGCCAAGGTCGGGCTGGGTAAGGTCTCGCCCGGGACAAAGGAGACACGCGTGAGCCAGAAGACGACGCCGCAGAAAGACGCCTATACGATGATCCTCGAAGCGATTGACGTGGGCACCTTTCGCCCCGGTGATCGGCTGGTGGAAAGTGATCTGGCCGAACGTCTGGGCATGAGCCGCACGCCGATCCGCGAGGCGCTGCAACGACTGGAGACGCAGTCACTGCTGTCGCGCGATGGCCGCTCGCTGATCGTCGCCTCGCTCGACCACAATCAGATGGCCGAGCTTTACGTGGTGCGCACCGAGCTCGAGGGGTTGGCGGCGCGGCTGGCGGCGCGACATGCCACTGCGGAAGAGGTGCGGGTGCTGCGCGACATGGTCAAGGAGGACCATGCGCTGATCGATAACCCGTCGGCGCTGTCGCGCGCCAACCGGCGGTTTCACAAGCAGATTCACCTGGCCTCGCACAACCGCTTCCTGGTGCAGCAGCTCGACCTGGTGCACCGGTCGATGGCGCTGATGGCCACCACGTCTCTGGCCGCCGAAGGGCGCGGCGAAAAGGCCTTGGAGGAGCATGACGCCATCGTCCGCGCCATCGAGGCGCGCGACGAGGCGGCGGCTTACGAGGCGCTGAAATCGCATATCTCGGTGGCTTTTGTCACGCGGCTCAAACTCGACTCGCGCAATGAGGGTTAGGGCGCAGCCTCCCGGTGATCGATCAGCGCTTCGCTGTTGGAATGGCCGTGCTCGGTCTTGTCCCAGTAGAAGGGCTTGATCAGCAGTTCGATCAGCCCCTTGTAGATCGCGATGCTGCCCATCGGGAAATAGAACAGCAGCGTCGGCACCCAAGGGATCAGCCCACGGTGCTGCGGGCTGGCCACTGCCGTGGCGCCGATCACCAGCCCGGCACATTCCGCCAGCAGGAAGAACGACAGCACAACCGTCTCGGTGGCCGGGCCCATCCAGTCGATCAGAGGGTGGCCGAGGCCGAAGACGGCGATCCAGAACGACCAGAGCACCGGCGCCAGAAGCGCCTGGCTGATGGCGCCGAGAAACAGCGCCTGAAAGCCCAGAAAACGCCTCCAGCCGAGATCGCGCAGCAGGGCGCCGGGGCGGCGCATATGCACCAGATAGGTCGCCATGTAGCCCTTGAGCCAGCGCGAGCGCTGTCGGACCCAGGGCCAGGGGCGGCAGTTGGCCTCTTCCAGGGTGACGGAATCGATCAACTCGATGCGAAACCCGCGCCGGGCCAGACGAATGCCCAGGTCGGCATCCTCGGTGACATTATGCGCGTCCCAGCCGCCGACCTGCTCGAGCACCCTGCGACGGCAGAACAGCGTGGTGCCGCCCAGCGGAATGGGAAAGCCCAAGCGCGACAGGCCGGGCAGGACGATACGAAACCAGGTGGCGTATTCGATGGTGAAACAGCGCGACAGCCAGTTGGAATAGGGATTGTAGTAATCGAGGATGCCTTGCAGGCAGGCGACCTCTGGCGGTGCCTCCTGGAAATGCGCCGCGACCCGGCCGATCTGGTCGGGGGCGGGATTGTCCTCGGCGTCGTAGATGCCGATGATATCGCCGTCGCAGAACCGCAGCCCGTAATTCAGCGCTCGTGGCTTGGTGGTGAGTTCGCCCGGCGGCACCACGAGAATGCGCATCCAGGGCGGCAGATCGGCACATGACAGCGCCTGGCGGGTCAGCAGATCCTCGGCTTCGAGCAGCAGGACGACATCGAGGCGCGATTTCGGATAGGTCAGCCGCGACAGCCGGGTGACCAGCTGCGCGGCAATCGAGGTTTCGCGGAACAGCGGCACCAGGATCGAGACCTTGGGCGGGGCGGGCTGGCCGGACGTCTTCGGCGGGGCCTGGGGCCGGGGCAGCGGCGTGCGCAGCCGGGCCAGAAAGGCCGCCAGTTTGAGCCCGGCCACCGCCACCAGCGTGAGCCCCGCCCAGCCGGCGGCCAGGGCAAAGAAAAGCAGCGGCTGCACCAGCACCGCCGCGACGCCAAAGAGCGCCGCCAGCGCCACCCGCCGCAGACGACGCGGGCTGGCCACGGCGCGCAGGCTGCGGCAGCTGTCCTCCTCGGGCAGTGCGGTTTCCGCCAGCTCCGAGAGCTGCGGGCCATGACATAGGGCGATCGCGGCGTGAACGTCGGCCTCGGTGGCGATGCCCATCACCACCGGGCCGATATCTCGCGGCAAGAGATCGCGCAGCGCCTCGAACCGGTCGGGATGGCAGGTGGCCAGCACCAGCGTCTCGCCAAGCCGCATCCAGGGAATGACCCCGTGTTCGAGACAGGTGAGCGGATCGAGCGCCAGGGCGCAATCGGCATCCGGCGGCGCCTCGTCCAGCACCAGCGAGATGGCGGCATGTTGCGCCGCCTGGGCGTGCAGGATGTCCCGCGCCGAGGCGAAGCCCTCGGCCAGAAGGACCTGGTGGATCGGTGCCTGGCACTGGTTGTGGATCGCTAGCGCGCGCAGGAGATCGGCCGCCGAGATCACCCCCATATCGACCAGGATGCGCCCCAGCGGCAGTTGGTAATGACGACTGAGGCGCGCGGACTGAAGACCGCGCAATTGCAGTTGTGGGGGACTCATGATCCTGGCCTCGTAGCTGCTGGGCCAAGATTGACAAGCTTTAGATTAATACTAGGTAAACAAGAGCTTAACAAAAAATTAACCGCGCCGGAGCGCGGTTAATCATCGTGTCGCAATGGTGCCCGGCTCAGCCGCGTGCGGCCATCGCCTCGGCGAATTGCTCGAACAGGTAGAAGCTGTCCTGCGGGCCGGGGCTGGCCTCGGGGTGGTGCTGCACCGAATAGACCTTGCGGACGTCGGAGTTCAGCGCGATGCCGCAGTTCGATCCGTCGAACAGCGAGACATGGGTCTGCACCACGTTCTCGGGCAGGGTGGCGGCATCGACGGCAAAGCCGTGGTTCATCGAGGTGATCTCGACCTTGCCACTCTGCATGTCCTTGACCGGGTGGTTGGCCCCGTGGTGGCCGTGGTTCATCTTGATGGTGCGGCCGCCAAGCGCCAGCGCCAGCATCTGGTGGCCGAGGCAGATACCGAACATCGGCAGATCGGTCTCGTCCAGCAGCGTCTTGATCATCGGCACGGCATATTCGCCGGTGGCCGCCGGATCGCCGGGGCCGTTCGACAGGAAGATGCCGTCGGGGTTGTGGGCCATCACCTCTTCCGCGGTGGCGGTGGCGGGCAGCACGGTGACGTCACAGCCGGCCGAGGCCAGGCAGCGCAGGATGTTGCGCTTGGCGCCGTAGTCCACGGCGACAACCTTGTGTTTCGGCGCCTGCTGGCGGGCATAGCCCTCGGGCCAGGCCCAGCGCATCTCGTCCCAGCGGTAGCTTTGGGAGCAGGTGACCTCCTTGGCGAGATCGAGGCCCATGAGCCCCTTGAAGGCACGTGCCTTGGCAACCAGCGCCTCGATGTCGAAATTGCCGTCGGGATCATGCGCCAGGGCCACATGCGGCGCGCCCTGCTGGCGGATCGCGCGGGTCAGGCGGCGGGTGTCGATGCCGCCGATGGCGATGCGGCCGCGGGCGGCGAGCCAGTCGGAGAGCTCCTGCACCGCGCGCCAGTTCGAGGGCTCGGTAGGCATCCATTTGACCACCATGCCTTCGGCCACCGGATCGCCGGTTTCGTCGTCTTCGGGGTTCACGCCGACATTGCCGATATGCGGAAAGGTGAAGGTGACGACCTGGCCGGCATAAGAGGGATCGGTCATGATCTCCTGATAGCCGGTCATGGCGGTGTTGAAGCACAATTCGGCCACCCGGATACCGGTGGCACCAAATCCTGTGCCGTAGAAAACCGTGCCATCGGCAAGGGCGAGGCAGGCGGTGGGCGTCTGATCGGCGCGTGCGGTCATCTGGGCGACTCCCTGTGACGGACTGTGGGGCAAATTTGCGCGAACCTATGCCCGGACCGACACGGGGTCAAGGGGCTAGATCGTCCTGCCGGAAATTTCGATTTTCCTGTCTTTTCAATAGCTTGGATCGCGACTCCGGGCATTGCCTCGGATCGAGGCATCGCGTATGGTTCGAGGCTGGTATTCACCCATGGGGATGGGACGACATGAGTTTACGCGCAGAGATCAATTCAGCGCTCAAACAGGCCATGCGGGACAAGGACGCCCGGCGCCTGTCGACGCTGCGCCTGATCAACGCCGCCATCAAGGACCGCGAGATCGCGCTGCGTGGGTCCGGCGAGGAAGAGAGCCTGGGGGAGGCCGATGTGCTTGCCATCCTGGGCAAGATGGTCAAGCAGCGGCAGGAAAGCGCCCGCACCTACGAAGAGGGCGGGCGGCTGGACCTGGCCGCGCGCGAGCTGGAAGAGATCGAGGTGATCGAGGAATTCCTGCCGCGCAAGCTCGACGACAAGGAAGTATCGGCGGCGATCGATGCGGCTGTGGCCGAGGTCGGTGCCTCGTCGATCCGCGACATGGGCAAGGTGATGGGGGCGCTCAAGGCGCGCCACACCGGGCAGATGGATTTCGGCGCGGTCGGCTCGCAGGTCAAGGCGCGGCTGGCGCAGGGCTGAGCCGGCGTCGCTCCGCCGGCTTCGATCGGCCTGTTTCGATCAGCCTGCTTCGATCCGGGGCGCCTGCGGCGCACAGTAGGCCTCGGCCCCCATCCTGACCTTCCCCCGGACACGGGGGAAGGAACCTCTTGGCGGGCCGACCCTGTTTCATCTCTGTCTGTGCGCCTCGCTGATGAGGCCGGGCTCAGGGCTCACCAAAGCAATGCCTCGAAGACACCCCACGCCCTCTCCGGGCGAGGGGCGGCTCCGAAGCAATGAGCAGGCTTCCTGGAAACGCTCCGGTGGAGCGTTTCGCCTGCGCATGGGCGGAGCCCAAGGCTTCCCGGAAATGCTCCGGTGGCGCGTTTCGTCTGCGCATGGGGCGGCGCGTCGGATTATAGGTGAAATTCCTGCCGGATGGCCCGGTCGTCCGCGACGCGGAAGCGCTGCACGAAGCGGGTCTTGAAGCTGATGCGGCCGCGGCGGGCGCCGAAGTTTTCGCCGTGGTTGAGCAGGTAGAGCACGCGCGGTGCCTCGAGCGTCGTCAGCGGGCGGCCCGCCAGGCGCGCCAGATAGGGGAACATGCGGTGTTCGTGCTGGCTCATCTCGCGCAGCAGGTCGATCTCTGCCGGGCCATTGGCGAGATCGAAGCGCAGGGCGGCACAGGAGCCGCAGAGCTTCCAGAAGGGTTTGCGCAGCGGTTGCGTCAGGCTGCGCGGCGCCGCCAGCGCCAGGGCGTCGGCGGATTTGTCGTAGACGTAACCGGTTTGCGCCAGATAGCCGCCGCGGGCCTCGCGACTGATGATCTCCGAGACCAGGCCGGGATGGGCCAGATCGTCGGCGTCGAAGGTCATGGCATAGCCGGCGGCGATGCCGAGCGCCGGCAGGTGATCGCAGAGCTGCGCCAGCTTGCGCCATTTGTCGTTGCCTTCGACCGGGGTGGTGAAAGGCAGGAAGGTGACGCGCGGATCGTCGGCCAGGTCTTTCGGCCGGTCCTGGCCGCAGATCACCGCCTGCCAGCGGGCGTCGCTCTGGCGCCGCAGGCTGGCCAGCGTGGCGGCGAGGCGGGCGCAGGTACCCGCCCAGTCGCCGACATGGTGGCGGCCGACCAGCGGGATCAGGAAGACGACCGTGTCGGCCGGGGCGGTGGCCTGATGCGGGCGCAGGGTCAGAGCCGCGCGTTCTGAGGATTGCAGGCCAGTGTCGCGCGCCAGCAGCCGCGAGGGGCCGAGGCTCGCGGCAGACACGAGGCGCCGCAGACGGGCAGGTTTGGGGGTCGCGGGGATCTGGGCCATGTCGGGATCAGCGGCGCGCCGGGGGCAATTGCCGGCTGAGGTCCTGGAACAGGGCCATGCGTTCGTCTTCGGACAGAAAGGCGCCGATCTCGACCTCGCGGCCGCAGCCTGTGAGGGTGACGTAATTGGGCACCGGGCCGCCATCGGCATGCAGGTGCGGCCGGGTCCAATAGGCGTTGCAGGCCCAGTTCTGATCCGGGCCATGGGGGTTGTGGCGGGTGAGCGATACCGTCTCGGGCGTCAGGCGCAGCACCTCGAGCAGCTGGCAATCGCGGTGGTTGCGGTCGAGCGCGTACCACAGTCCGCCGAGCGCCAACAACAGGAACGGCAGCAGTCCCCAGAGCAGCACCGTGCCGAGCACCGTATAGAGCGGGATCGTGGCGAGGGTGAAGGTGGCCAGGAGAAACGCCGCATAGCCCCGGGGTGGCAGCGATTCATGCGGCCAGAGGCGCAGTTCGGCCTCGTTCGGAGAGGGGCTTGGCAACCATCGATAGGGCATAGGAAGTATATAGGAGTCGGCCGGGCCGGCGTCGACTGAAATATCGCCGCAGGACGGGGCCGGGCGCACGGGAAGCGAGCCAGGGGATGGTCGCGCACCGCGGCCCCGGCTGGCGATCCTTGGGGGGTCCGCCAGCAAGAGCGCCTTGCGGCGCCCCCGCGTCAGGCTGGCATGAAATCATCGGCGCCCCTGTGAGACAGGTCACAGCGCCAACCACTGCCCGCCCGGTTCTGGAGAAAACCGGAAAACGCGTTTGGGTCAGCCGGCCGTTTTCGGGCAGAGCAGGCAGGGGCCCCGGGTGGGGGTGTCGCCCTGCGGCCGCGGGTCCGAGGGAAAGGTCAGAAGGGGCAGAGTGCCGGCACCGAAAGCCTGTGCGGGCGGGGGTGTCGCGCTGGCCAGAAAGCCGGCGGCGAGCAGGGTGAGAAGGCGGGTCATGGCAAAGTCCTTTGCGGCAATAATGCAGTTGCAGCATAGTGCGTGACCCAACGTCAACCTGTGTGACCGGTCACACTTCCGACCGCTTTCAACCGGCGCATGAAAAAGGCCCGCGCAATGCGCGGGCCTTTTCCTGTTTCTGTCTGGCGCGATCAATGCGCCGGATGCTTGTCCCAGTCTTCCTGCTTGGGCAGGATTTCGAAGGTGTGCTCCGGCGGCGGGGTCGGCAGCGTCCATTCCAGCGTATCCGCGAATTCGTTCCAGTAGTTGTCGCGGGTCTCCTTGGCGCCGCGCAGGAGGGCCTGGCCGACGATGTAGAAGAACAGCAGGAACGAGGCGAAGGAGATGAACGCACCGATCGACGACCACCAGTTCCAGGTGGCGAATGCCTCCGGGTAGTCGATGTAGCGGCGCGGCATGCCCTGACGGCCGAGGAAGTGCTGCGGGAAGAAGGTCAGGTTGGCACCGATGAAGAACATCCAGAAGTGCACCTGGGCCAGCTTCTCGTTGTACTGGCGGCCGGTCATCTTGGCGAACCAGAAGTACATGCCGGCAAAGATGCAGAACACCGCGCCCAAGCTCATCACGTAGTGGAAGTGCGCCACGACGTAATAGGTGTCGTGATAGGCCCGGTCGACCGCTGCCTGGCTCAGCACGATGCCGGTCACGCCGCCAACGGTGAACAGGAACAGGAAGCCCATGGCAAAGAGCATCGGCGCCTTGAACTCGATCGAGCCGCCCCACATCGTTGCGATCCAGGAGAAGATCTTCACGCCGGTCGGCACCGCGATCACCATGGTCGCCAGCATGAAGTAGCTCTGTTGGGTCAGCGACATGCCGACGGTGTACATGTGGTGTGCCCAGACGACAAAGCCCAGCGCGCCGATCGCGATGATCGCCCAGACCATCGGCAAGTAACCGAAGACCGGCTTGCGCGAGAAGGTCGCGATCACGTGGCTGACGATGCCGAAGCCCGGCAGGATCACGATGTAGACTTCCGGGTGACCGAAGAACCACAGGATGTGCTGGTAGAGGATCGGGTCACCGCCGCCGGCGGGGTCGAAGAAGGTGGTGCCGAAGTTGCGGTCGGTCAGCAGCATGGTGATCGCGCCTGCCAGAACCGGCAGCGAGAGCAGGATCAGCCAGGCGGTGACGAAGATCGCCCAGGAGAACAGCGGCACCTTGAAGAGCGTCATGCCCGGGGCGCGCATGTTCAGGAAGGTGGTGATCATGTTGATCGCGCCGAGGATCGAGCTGGCACCAGAGACGTGCACCGCAAAGATCGCCAGGTCCATCGACAACCCGCCTTCGTTGGTCGAGAGCGGCGGATAGAGCACCCAGCCCACGCCGGAGCCAAGCTGGTCGTTGCCGCCCGGGGCCAGGACCGAGGAGACGGCCAGGGTGGTGCCGGCGACATAAAGCCAGAAGGACAGGTTGTTCATCCGCGGGAACGCCATGTCGGGCGCGCCGATCTGCAACGGCATGAAGTAGTTGCCGAACCCGCCGAAGAGGGCGGGGATGACCACGAAGAACATCATCAGGATGCCGTGGCCGGTGATCAGCACGTTCCAGAGGTGGCCGTTCGGGGTACAGACCGCGTCCGAGGCAATCAGCCGGGCGCCTTCCATGCACATGAACTGCACGCCGGGCTCCATGAGCTCCAGACGCATGTAAACGGTGAAGGCCACCGAGATGAAGCCCGCAAACGCAGAGACGATGAGATACAGGATCCCGATATCTTTGTGGTTGGTGGACATGAACCAGCGGGTGAAGAAACCGCGCTGATCCTCATGCTCGTGGCCGTGAATGGCGGCGTCAGCCATGTCTCGTGCCTCCTGCTAGACAAAACATGGGCGCATGCACCATAGCCGGCGCCCGGACTCTCGGACCGGTTCTAGAATGCACGCCCGGGATCGGCAACGGGTCAGATTGACCTAGATCAAGAAAAAGTGTCGCGGGGGGCGTGGCTTCGCCGGTGGCGCCTGGCTGGCGACGCTCTAGCTGGCGACGACGATGAGCCCGAGCAGGGGAATCACCAGCGCCGCCAGCCAATAGGGCAGCCTGCGGTTCCAGATCGGGGTGGGTTGAAAGCAATTGCCACAGACCGGCGCGCCAAAGCGCAGGCGATGGGCGCAGCTGGGACAGTGAAACAGACGACGGGCCACGGGGGTACCTCGGGCGGTGCTTACGGGGCGAAACGGTTGGGAAGGCGATTTGGTTCCAGCCCGATGATGCAGATGGCCCGATGTGCAGAAAGCGAAATGCGCGCGGGCCAGTGACATCTATCACCACCCCGGCGCGTTTTCATGCGACGCCAGAACTGATGCTGCGCAGTCGGGCACAGGGGGGCGGATATGCGGTGAATGGCGCGACTTCGTGAGCTGAGCTGCGGCCCGGCGGATGGTCGGAAAAGCCAGCGGGCGCCCGGCCCGGTGATGGCGCGGGTCGGGATCAGTCGATCTCGCCGAAGACCGCGTCGAACTGGCTGCGCAGCGCGACATCGAGGTCGGCCATGGTGACGGGCAGCCCGAGATCGACCAGGCTGGTGACCCCGTGGTCGGTGATGCCGCAGGGGACGATGCCGGAGAAATGCTCGAGATCCGGCTCGACGTTGATCGAGACGCCGTGAAAGCTCACCCATTTGCGCAGGCGGATGCCGATGGCGGCGATCTTGTCTTCCTGTGGCTCGCCGGTCGCGGTCAGCGGCTTGTCGCCGCGCGCGACCCAGACCCCGACGCGGCCGTCGCGAATCTCGCCCTTGACGTTGAAGGCGGCGAGGGTGGCGATCACCCAGGACTCGAGCTGATGCACGAAACGGCGCACGTCGCGGCCGCGCCGGCCGACATCCAGCATGACATAGGCCACCCGCTGCCCCGGCCCGTGATAGGTATACTGGCCGCCGCGCTTGCTGGGATGCACCGGGAAGCGGTCGGGATCGGTCAGATCCTCGATCCTGGCAGAGGTGCCGGCGGTGTAGAGCGGCGGATGTTCGACCAGCCAGACGGCCTCGTCCTCGCGGCCCGCGGCAATGGCGGACGCGCGGGCTTCCATGAAGGCGACCGCGGCGTCGTATTCGGTCAGCCCGTCGGAGATGATCCATTCTACCATGCGGATGAGGTACACCGGCGGCGCGGGAGGGGGAAGCGGAAAGCGGTGTCGGGTGCGCTGCCCCCGTCGCCTTTGGCGACTCCCCCGAGGGTATTTTCGGCAAGAGGAAGCGGCAGGAAGGGGGCTTTGGCGGCGGTGGGAAAAAAAGTGCCGGGGGGCGGTTTTCGCTCTTGGCATTGTCCGGGCTATTGGCTAAACCCCGCCCACCAGTTCAAAGTGCGGTCGTGGCGGAATTGGTAGACGCGCAGCGTTGAGGTCGCTGTGGGGTAACTCCCGTGGAAGTTCGAGTCTTCTCGACCGCACCAATTCTCTCTCGCGAGAAAGACGGTGACGAAAAAGCCCCTGTTTGTCAGGGGCTTTTCGCGTTTTGCGAGGGGCCTGAAGGCCCGATTCTCAGGGCTCCGGCGGGGCGGTCTTCCACGTGCCTTTCAGCAACCGCAGATGGAAGGGCGGGAATTTCACCAGCTCCTCGAGCAGCAGCAGCGAGAAGATCCAGATCACCGGCAGGTCGAGCCAGAGAACCATGAGGGCGGTCGCCGGCACCCGGAAGAGCCATTGCGACCAGATGAAGATATGCATCACATAGACCGTGTCGCCGCCGGCGCGCAGGGTGTTGCCGCAGATCGCGTTGGAGCCCTTGGGGAAGGGCAGTACCAGCAGGATCGGCAGGAAGCCGAGCAGCGTCATCTGGGTTTCGCGGGACAGATCGGCGTAGAGCCAGGGGCTGGCCAGGATGACCCCGGCGTAGAAGGTGGCGACCAGGGCCGCAGCCAGCAGCGCCACGCGCCATGCGGCGGCAAGAAAGACCTCGAGATCCTCGGACGGTGTCTGGCGGCCCAGCATCTGGCCCACCATGATGCCGGTGGCCTGGGCCCAGCACATGCCGACGGTGCCGGCGACCTGGACCCAGGGCATGATGATCGTCATCGCCGCGAACTGGTTGACCGGCAGGGTGGCATAGATCAGCCCGCAGACATGCAGCGCGATGGTGGCGCTGGCGAAGGTGGCGGCGATCGGCAGGGCAAAGACCAGATGCCGCCGGAGTGATGCGGAAAAGCTGCCGTTGCGCCATCCCGGTGTGCGCAGCAGGTCACGGCGGGTTCTGAGCAGCACGACGGCGAGAAAACCGACCTGCACCATGGAGGCCAGGGCGCTGCCGAGTGCCGCGCCGAGCACGCCGAGCGCCGGGGCGCCAAAATGGCCGTGGATCAGGATGACGCTGGTGGCGATGTTGACCGGCACGGCGAGGCCATAGCTCAGCGCCGGCAGACGGGTGTCGCCGCAGCCATTGAAAAATCCGGTCAGGCATTGGCCCACCGCCTCGGCCAGGATCACCACGGCGAAGACCGAGAGATAGCGCCGCGCCTGGTCCGCGATCCAGGCGTCATGTGCGAGGGCCTCGATGGCGGGGCCGGCGGCGAGGGCCAGCACGGCGAGGCCTGCGAGGATCACCGAGACATTGATTGTCAGCCCGGCCAGCAGGGCGGATTTCAGGAACACCCGGTCGCCGGAGCCGAAGGCCTGGGCGATGCGGATCTGGGTGGCATTTGAAAAGGCGACGATCAGCCCGAGCAGCAGACCGGCGATCGAGGCCGAGAGGCCCAGCACCGCCACCGCCGGCTCGCCCAGCGACGAGACGAGCCAGGCGTCGATGACGACGATGCCATGCAGCATGATCGCCTTGAAGGTCAGCGGCCAGGCGAGGTTGAACACCGCGCGCGTCGAGGGAATGTCCCTCGTCAGGGGGAAATGGGTCATCGTGACTGGGTCCATGGGTTCGCGACGGCCCGGGTGGGCGGTCGCTCTGGGGCGGCGGGCGCGCGGGGCGCTCTGGCGGCAAGAGTCAAGGGGGGAGACGGCAGGGGCAGATGGCCCCTGTCATTTTTCATTTTCGAAGTATGAAGCGTTGTCTTTGGTTATTTTTTCGAGGGTGGAGTCGAGTCTTTTGAGGTGTTGCATTCCGTTGGCGACGGCGGTTTCG